>Ga0316205_10000062_pt1 | contig 253471 bp, 237 predicted proteins | sample 3monthpyrite_MG_FD_204941 | JGI IMG/M metagenome (GOLD analysis project Ga0316205, IMG submission 204941) | Microbial mat bacterial communities from mineral coupon in-situ incubated in ocean water Damariscotta River, Maine, United States -... | ecosystem: Environmental > Aquatic > Marine >... | reverse complement strand
CATAGTGTTGTTTCCTTATATTAAATTTGACACTTAACATAAGATCAAAAAACACTATGCATGTCTACCCAATTATTTTTATACCTAAATCATTGTTTTTGATCGCTTTTTTGTGGGGATACCTCAGTCTCTGACCCCATTTATTTCTCTCGGGGCTCAATTGGTAAAAAAACCAGATCAATATCGATGGATAAACGAGGCATATCACGCACGAATAAGTTAATCGCAGTGCCGCCTTTTAATGCAAAACAGGCTTGCTTTTCAATTTCGGGTAAACAACGTATTAATAATTCTACTTGCCGATGATAAATATCTTCCATAATATTATCTCTCTTCCTTGTGATTAATTAATATTCCATAAGTTAGTACTCTGGCACAGTGATTTGGTATTTTTTATTAAACACACCGCCTTTAAATATAGTGCGCTTACCCTTGCCAAAGTCAACATTCGAAAGATCCAAACGTTCAACCCATTTGTGTTGGTTATATTCAGCTAACCACATAAAAAATCGTTTCACTTTTATCGAATTACAATCTTCCAACAAAGCTTGAACAACATTGGGTCTTAATGTTGTTAAGCTTTCCATAGTGAGTTGTGCATCCTCAAAGTGAGCATGTTTGGGCATGAGGTAGATTAGCTCCATTATCGCTCGCTCAGGAGTGGAAAGAGTAACAGTGTATGAATCATCTTTAGACTCAGTTAAGCCAAGTGTTCGGTTGTTGCTAAACAGGTTTGTACCGGCATAAAGAAAATTCAATTGCCATGAACATTTTAAAAACCAGCAGGGGAGTTTTTCATTAGGTGCACCAAACAGTGTTACTGTTCTATCTTCACCCAATGCCAGATAGTGCGCAAAGCCTTTTATACTTAAAGCCGTTTGTGCCCCTATATGTATTGATAACCCCAATTGCTTTTGTATGGCGTAAAGTCCACCCGGCCACGTAACCATATCGCCTGTTTTCTGATAAGCACCGCGACCAAGCTTTTCTAACCAGCCACTTTTCACATAAGCATCCGTAAGCTGCCGATAGATACCGCGCTTTTCCAACCAAGGTTGCACAGCAACGGTTCCTGCGAGCCAATCAGCCATTAGAGAGTTTAATTTTTTCTCTTTTTGTCTATCCATACTAGACATAATAGTGAAATATTAAACTTATGCAACAACTTAGTTTAAAAATACAGGAATTAGACTAGTTATATAGGACAAATAAGATAAAATATAAACTACCGATACAATAAATAGGCTCAGAATAAAGATTCTTATCCTAATCCATAGAAGCGATTCATTTGTGTCACGAGCGCTAATATTACCCACAATAAACCATCCCTTTCCTACATCCAATCTGTTAATGTTGGGTATACCTTATATATAAAACGATAATAAAAAAATAACGCAATGGGGTCACCATGCTCTGGCAGTGCTTAACAGAGAGTTTGTACTTTTTTAAAAATAACGTATTGGCATTGAGTGCCATTATTTTACCCATCGCCATTCCGGTCGAAATTTTTAGCGCACTATACAACCATTTTTTGATTACCGACGATTCAAGCTATTGGCTAGTCGCATTACCCTATGGCGTGATGCTCTTAGCCTATCCCCTTTATGCCGTCGGCGTTATTTATTATATGGCCGCCGCCATAAACGGGGAGGCCATTAATACCAAAACCGCCTGGGCGTGGGGATTTAAGTTTTGGGTGCCGTATTTGCTTTTAACAATATTAGTCACCACCGTGGTTGTCCTTGGCATTATAGCGTTCATTATTCCGGGACTTATTTTGGCGGTACGTTATGCGTTTTGTGAATTTGAACTGCTGTTTAATAACCGCCAACCCTTAGATGCAATAAAAACCAGTTGGGCAAACACGCAAAAGTATTTTTGGCCACTGTTTGGTGGCTATTTTATTTTAGCCACGTTTTTAATTGCGCCCTTATTTGTGATTGGCCCCATGCTCGAAGGGGAGGGCTTGGTAAATGACGTACTCGATACGGGTTTGAATATTGTGAGTACGGTATTAGAGATGTTGTTTACCATTTTTGCTTATCGGGTGTATGTGATAGCGAAGGAAAGTGAGGCTGCGTAGTTAACGGGCTGGTGGGTTAATTGAGGGTTTATGGGCGTGGGTCGTGGTATCCTTATAAACAAAACAAGAATTGTTAATTGGTTTTACTGGCAACTAGATGAGAGACCAATGAAAAAAATAAATAATGGGTTAAAGATGAATTAGCGTTATTTAAGGGTTTAAGAGAATTGGGCAAGTTGTGGCTTAAGTTCAGCAATGGGGAAACATAATGATAAAAATAGTACTTTTACTGACGTTTGTTTCAATATTCCCAAATGCGCATGCTGAAGATTCGGATGATCTCTATGTAACAAATAATAAATCTGCATTCGAAGCTAAAAAGCTAGGTCGTTATCAAAAGGCTTTTCAACTGTTTCTTGATAATGCTGAATCAGGTGATGCGATTGCGCAATACGAGCTAGCACTTATTTATGAAAACGGTCGTAGTGGAAATAAAAATTTTAAGTCCGCTTTTAAGTGGGCTGAAAAATCCATGCAACAAGGTAATAAAGAAGCCACCTACCTTATTGCTACTTATTATCAAAATGGTAAAGGTATTAGTAAGGATGTAAAGCTCGCTTTAAACTATTACAACATCGCTTCAAAATTAGGTGATGTGGATGCGCTTAGAGTTCTTGCTAAAAGTTATTATTCAGGTGGTGAGCTTACAACTATAAATAAAAAGTTAAGTCATAATTATTATCTAAAAATTTCTAAAACAGGTGATGAGCAAGCGCAGTTAACCGTTGGTCTGAATTACTTAAATGCAGAAGGCGTCGAAAGAAGTTTAAACGATGCTGTGTATTGGTTAAGCGAAGCGGCTAATCAAAGCGAAATCAATGCAATGTTTTACCTAGGTCAAATGTATTTAAAGGGAGAGGGTGTAACAAAAGATATTCCAAAAGGGATTGAGCTTCTAAATGATGCAAGTGAATATAGCCATGTTCATGCGAGCTATTTACTCGCGAAACTTTATGATGGAGGTCAGATTGTTTCAAGAGATTTTACAAAAGCACGTTCATATTATGAAGAGGCCGGTTTATTAGGACATACTGGTGCACAAGTACGACTAGCAAGAATGCACGCTGAGGGTATAGGGTATATTGAGGATTATGTAAAAGCGTATGCTTGGCTTCTTCTTGCACAAGCGAATGGTCATCCTGATGCAAAAAAAATACGAACGGTGCTAGCAAAAAATATGTCCAAAAAAGAAACCGTTGAAGCAAAGGATTACTTTGATGAGATTGAATCTCGAAAACAATCAAAGGTTGTGCAAGTTAAATATGAGTGTCGAAGTATTTCAATATTGAGTTTCAACGTGAATAGTGGATGTTAACGATGTATGCTATCGACCCATTGCTTACGTTCAGGTCTCTTTCACAACTGTTATGTCTTATGAAAATTACACTTGATCATAATTGTATTATCAACCTCGATAACGAGACTGAAATTGGGAATAATATTAGAAACATTGTTTTTAATGAAAGTAACGAGTGCTTTATTGTTAACATCGGCGCATCTGAAATGCGTGAAAGAGGTGTTTTGCCAGACCACTACGAAAAGTTTGAAGAATTACTTAAATCCGCACAAATTGAAAAACTCCAAAGGCTACATCCAATGGCAATTTTTGATGTTACCTTTTTAGATCATTGTGTATTAGCAGACGATGAAATGATTAAACTTTCTAGAGATATAGAAGAAATACTATTTCCAAATAAGCTAGATATAGACATCGCTTCAGAAGGCTTAAACTCAAAAAATGGGCGAAAATGGTTAAACAGGTTATGTGATATACATACAATATGATGTCATATTCATTATGGTAATGATGTTTTTCTTACAACAGACGGTAATTTCAAAAAACAAACAAAACTGCCAAAACTAGTTAATATAGGAGCTGGCCAAATATGTCACCCAACAGAAATATAAGGCATAACAAGTTGTTCAAAATTGATGGCGCAAAAAAACGCGACGCAATTTAACTCTAACGTTAGGTTCCGAAGGATAGATATTAAATGTATCAACATGATCAAAAACCAAATACAGTTCTTAGCGTAAAAGCAAATAGCTTTCTAAGAGATATTCGCAATAATGACTACGCAGTTATATGTGGTAGAAATAATTGTGGAAAATCATATTTTTTAAAATTAATAACTCAAGCTATAGGTGAAACTGCCTCTTACCTTGGCCCAGCCCGTTATCAAAATTTCAATGTATTATCGTCTTATGCTCCCCGCCCAAATCAGCGTAGCGAGAAATATCAACAATGGTTACGAGATTGGAGGACTAGCACTCAGAACTTAGATAATTCTCCTTTTAATTTACAACAGGCAATTGCCGAGCTAAGTGATATAAAAAGAGCCCAATTAAGTGAGATCATGGAAAAACTATTGGGGTCCAGAATGGATATACTTCATACTATTCCTGAAAACTCAATGTCACAGCAATATATATCTGTAAATGGACATAATATTTCGTTCACTAGTTCCGGTTATAGATTAATTACCTCTTTGGTTACTTCGTTATTAAATGAAGATTACGATACATTTTTAATTGATGAACCAGAATTAGGTGTTAGTCCTGAAGCTCAAGGGGCTTTTTCTGATTTTTTATTTGATCCTGAAATTAGGGGAGAATATTTTGGTCATATAAAAACATTGATTGTAGCAACCCATTCAACGATTTTTCTTGATCGAGTAAATATTACGAACAATCATTTTGTTACAAAAATGGGAGATGAAATTGATATCGATCAAGTAACATCAATTGCAGATATAAATCGAATTCATTTCTTTTTACTTGGAAATAGGCTTGAGTCATTATATATGCCAACCTCGATTGTAATTGTCGAAGGTAAGACCGATTACTCATATATAGAACGTGTATTACATGTTAGGTACCCAGATGTTCGTTTTAGTATTATTTCAGCTAATTCAGATAATCGAATTAGAGATGTATTTAACGTAACGAAAAGTCTTTTTGGTGATATTCAAAAATCACCCTATCAAAATAGGGTTTTCGCAATTCTTGATTCTGTTCATGGTTCTGGATTAATTCAACAATTAGTTAAAATGGGTATGCCCGAAGATAACATTATTGTTTGGTCTAAAAATGGAATTGAGTACTACTATCCTCCATCAATATTAGCAGAAATATTTCACTCTAAAGATCAAATTACAATAGAGGGAGATCAAATAACTTTAAACAATCTTACATACACAAAAAACGATTTAGTTGGCATGGTGATCCCAAAGATAACGGAAACCACAGAATATAATCAGGAATTTGAGAGCGAGTTACTTGAGAAAATTGAGGCTATAATAGGCTAGCAATACGTTCAAACCGCAGAGTAAAAGGGGACGGAGTGGACCTCCCCTAGTTTCACGGACACTCCAAATCGGGGACAATAACCCCACAGGAGTGAACCATGACAATAAGAAAAAGCTTTACCAAAGAATTTAAATTAGAAGCGATTCGATTACTCGAAAAGTCAGATAAAACCGGTACTGAGATAGCAAGGGAACTCGGTATCCGACGCAATATGCTTTATAAATGGTTGGATGAAGTCAAAGAAAAAGGGGATAACGCCTTTACAGGTTCAGGCCGGCCACTAAAGTCTGATGATAAAGTGAATGATTTAAAACGAGAAAACGAACGGCTAAAATATTTGGGGTCAGAGTAAAAACTAAATGAAACGAGCATACTACTCTTCATCTATTACTGCGTTCTGTAATCAAGAACCTGATCTAATACTTGGGGAGATGAGCCAAGAACATTCTTTTGATTTAACAATTCTTCAACGTGATGCGTGGGTTGGGCAAACGCAAATATTAAAGGATGTGTTGCGCAATTTTGAAGGTGAAATTTATTTTGAGTTCTCCATTCCAAGAATGGGGAAACGTGTAGATACGATTGTTATTATTGATTCCGTTGTTTTTGTTATTGAATTCAAAGTTGGCGCAAGTACGTATGAGTCAGCGGATATTGATCAGGTTATGGATTACGCACTTGATATGCAAAATTTCCATGAAGGAAGTCATGAAGCTATCTTGATTCCTATCCTTGTTGCTACAAATGCACCTGAAAAAGAATTTCACTTAAACCCTATTCCCAAAGATCGTTTATATACACCTATTTGTTGTAATGCTCAGTCATTAGAAAAAGTGATAAATGATGTATTGTTACTTCAGAATGAGAGCGCGATAAAAATTGATGAGTGGGAAGAGAGTGGCTATAAACCTACACCAACGATTATTGAGGCCACATTAGCTCTATATGGTGGACATTCTGTTGTTGATATATCTCGCAGTGACGCAACTGCTGAAAATTTATCACATACCTCATCGGCTATTGTCGATATTATTGAAAAATCTAATAATGATTCTGAAAAAGCAATAATCTTTGTTACTGGTGTACCTGGTTCAGGTAAAACATTGGTTGGACTTAATGTTGCTTCAAGTCACATGGATAAAGATAAAGATAAAGAGCTTTATAGTGTTTTTCTGTCAGGTAATGGTCCTTTAGTTAAAATTCTAAATGAAGCACTTGCACGAGATAGAGTAGAAAAAAGTATTTTAACGGGTGAAAAGCTAAAAATTGGAAAGGCTCGCAGTGAGGTAAAAGCTTTAATTCAGAATGTCCATCATTTTCGAGATGAAGGATTAAAAGATTTAAATAAAAAACCACCTGAGAAAGTCGTTGTTTTTGATGAAGCCCAAAGAGCATGGTCAAAAGAGCAAACTATTAAGTTCATGCGTGAAAAGAAAAATCAGCCTGACTTTGACATGTCAGAACCTGAGTTCTTAATCTCATGCATGGATAGACATCCCGATTGGGCAACGATTGTTTGTTTAGTAGGTGGTGGACAGGAAATTAATACTGGTGAAGCAGGGATTAGCGAATGGATTGAGGCTATAGAAAATTCTTTTAAACATTGGAAAATCTATCTTTCCGATAGACTCACCGATAGTGAATATGGTGCGGGGGAAGTTATTAATCAGGCGAAGAAGAATCCATTGGCTAAATTTATTCCTGACTTACATCTACAAACATCACTGCGCTCGTTTCGCAGTGAGAAAGTCTCGTTATTTGTTAAACAGTTATTAGATTTAGAAATGGAAGCGGCGAAAGAGAGTTTCAAGACTATTGATGAAAACTATCCTATTGTTTTAACACGTGATCTTAATAAAGCAAAAAATTGGGTTAGAAATAAAGCTCGTGGTTCAGAACGATACGGTATGGTTGTCTCATCACAGGCTTCTCGTTTAAAGCCATATTCTATTGATGTACGTGTTAAAACCGATCCCGTACATTGGTTTTTGAATGAGAAAGATGATGTCCGTTCTTCTTACTACCTTGAAGATGTGGTGACAGAGTTTGATGTACAAGGACTTGAGTTAGATTGGGTCTGTATGGCTTGGGATGCTGATTTTCGATTTGCAGAAGATAGATGGGAGAATTGGTCTTTCCGTGGTAACAAGTGGCAAAGAATTAAAAAGTTAGAAAGGAAGATGTATCAAAAGAATGCCTATCGCGTACTCTTAACTAGGGCAAGACAGGGTATGGTATTGTTTGTACCTGAAGGTAAAGACGATGATCATACAAGACCAAAGAGTTATTATGATTCAACCTTTCAGTATTTAAGAGATTTGGGTTTAACAGAAATATAATTCACACCTCAGTACCTCAGGCTCAGAGAGCAATTGTTTCTAATCTTAGAGTTAATTTCTCTCTGCTACCTATTTATGAAAGGCGTGTAATCCAATATTTTTTGACGCCAATTATAAAAGGGATTCTGGACATATTTGTGGGGTTTTAACCTATATATTAAATCGTATGAGTAATTGAAGTGCTATTTGCAGTAATTTCTTAGTAATTTATAGAATATTGTAAAATATAAGCTATATTTAAGTTGACAAAAGTTGACAATCTGCGAGAATCCGCCCACATGAAAAAGATGCTCAATTTAGAAAGTCTTCAATTAGCTATGGACAAAGCGGGATTGTCGCAATCAGCTATTTCTAAGAAATTGGGAGTCACTCGTGAAGCTGCTTCTAAGTGGTTTAGCGGTAAAAATTTCCCAAGACCGGATAAACTTTTACGTTTAGCATTATTGTTAGATTTAAAACCTGATCAATTAGTGATTAAAACTGATGATCCTCTTGAACCCGTTGTGGCGTTTCGTAAAAGAGGCAGTGCAAAGACTACTGCGTTACACGTGTCTCGAGCTAAGGATATGGGGAGAATGTTAACTAGCCTCGTTCCATATTTGCCTTATGATTTGTTAGTCCAGCCTGCAACATTAAAGACCCCAAATACTGAATACAAATATGTTCAAGACATAGCTGCAAAAGTGCGCTCTGAAATTGGTTTGGGTGAAGATGATGAATTAAATTTCGCGCATTTGATTAAGAAATTCAACGATCTTCAAGCGGTCATAGTTCCTGTTTTGTGGGGTAAAAAGGATAGACATGAAAATGCTCTTCACATTTATTTACCTGAATCTATGACTACATGGGTTTATCTTAACCTTGATGTAGAAGCGCATGATTTTAAATTTTGGATGGCGCATGAATTAGGTCATGTCTTTGCACCTGACTTACGTGGAAATGATGCAGAAGATTTTGCAGATGCATTTGCTGGAGCGTTATTGTTTCCAGAGCCCCTTGCTAAAAAGGCTTATTCAGATATTACCCGGTTAAATACTGAAAAAACTCAGTTAAATAAAATTGAAAAATATGCTGAATGTTTCTCTATATCATTGCTATCTATTTACTACGAAATAAATAAATATGCTAAGCATTATAATTTAGAAGAGTTAAATATAGGTAACTATCTTTTTGCTCGTAATACTAATTTCAATAAGAAATATAAAACACTAGATCAAATAATTTTTGATGATGAGAAGCCTGGAGCAAAGTATTATATTCAAGCTAGTGATGAGATATTTGACTCCCCATTTTTTAAGGTGCTTAAATCATATTTACTTGAAAATAAAAAATCTGCAGGATTTATTCAAACAATATTAGATATTCCGCTGATTGATGCGAAAGGAATCCATGCGGAGTTGTCTTAGTGACGCAAAAAAAAATTCTACTTGATTCAAATAGTTATTTTCGGTTAGCTAAGAGTATTCACCCTCTCTTAGATACAATCTATGGTGAAGAAAATTACTGCTTGTATGTTTTAAAAGAATTAAATGATGAGTTTGATAGAAGTAGAAGGCTGCAAGATAAGTTTGAATGGGTGAATGAAGATGAATACGTTGAGAATAGAAGTAAACGATTGTCTTTGTCGAATAAAAACAAAAAGGCTATTTCGACAACCGTAGAATTATTACAGCAGCATAAAATAGAAAATTGTCTTGGTGTATCTAAAATAGATATTCAATGCCTTGCTTATGGTTTTGTTCTTGAAGTACCTGTTGTTACCGATGATGGTGACATGATCCAATTAGCGAAAGATTTTGATATAGAAATATTAAAGACACTAAATCTCATGTCTGTGATGGTTGTTTGTGAACATATTTCAATGGATAAAGTACGTCAAATAGTTGCTTACTGGAAATATATTCAGGATAAACCTGGAAACTTTAGGGGTGACTACATAGCTATTTTCAAAGAAGATCCTCCCTGATAATTGTTGCAGTTAATAGTTGAATTCAAACCCTATAACTTAAACAGTTTACTTTTTATGACTATTTCAGCTCATATTATGATCTTTTAATCCTTTTTGATTTGACAGCATGTATTGTGAACTATAGGTGCTATAGATGAGTCAGCTAGGAAATGCATTATTTACGTCGACCCAGCAAAAGGTGTTGGGCCTGTTGTATGCGCAACCAGATAAAAGCTTTTATATCAAAGAGATCTTAAGGTTAACCGGAATGGGGGTTGCGACTATTAAGCGCGAGTTGGACCGTATGTTGGCTGCGGGTATTTTGAATATGACCAAGATTGGCAATCAACATCATTATCAAGCGAATCCTGAATGTCCTATTTATTCGGAAATAATAGGAATTGTTAAAAAAACGATTGGTATTACCGATGTTCTTAGCTTGGCGCTGTCTCCTTTAGCGACTCATATAACGTGGGCTTTTGTCTTTGGTTCAGTGGCGAGTGGTAAAGAAACATCGGCAAGTGATATTGATTTGATGATTATTTGTGATGTTGGTTATGCTGATGTCGTTAAGGTGATTTATTCAGTACAAGAAAAATTAGGGCGAGAAATTAATCCTAAAATTTATACCCAGGAGGAATGGACTCAAATGCTAAACAATAATGATGCTTTTATTAAAGAAGTATTAGCAAAACCAAGGATAAATATAATGGGGAGTGGTAATGAGTTTAGATAATTTAGTCGGCAAGACTTTAGAAACAATAGAACCTGATGCTTCTGTCATTACGCGATTATTATCGTCAGCAGAACACAATTTTAGCTTTCAGAAACGTTGTGATATAATTAGCCGCCAATTTTTACTTGAGATATCACCATCAATTCCAAAGATAATAAAGAAATAAATCAGATACCTTCACCTTTAGCTTCCTCAAATTCTGCTGAATCTGTATCAGTAGAAAATACACAGTTTAAGATTGCTACTTTCAATTTATTTAACTACCTTGAGCCACCCAATGCTTACTACGATTTTGATCGTATTTATAGTGCTGAGCAATGGCAGAAAAAACAACACTGGGTGTCTGAATACTTGCGTGAATATCAGCCTGATATTATTGGGTTTCAAGAGGTTTTTAGTGCTGAGTCATTACAAGAGTTAGTTGCCTCGCAAGGTTATGGTTATTTTGAAGTGGTTGATCAACCTGAAGTGATTGATGATTTTATTTATAAGCAGCCTGTTGTCGCCATTGCATCTCGTTTTCCTATCGTTGATATTAATTCAGTCAAACCAAACACTGAACTCGCTCAAACATTAGGGTTGACTGATGACTTCTCTTTTAGTCGAAAAGTATTAAGGGCAACTATTGACGTTCCGCATGTGGGCAACTGCGATTGTTATGTTGCGCACTTTAAATCGAAACGTCCAATGATTGAAATTGATGAGCAAGATACAAATCGATCGGCAGAGCAAACGATTATTGAAAGCTTAAAAGCTGATGTGGCTGGTGGTTGGGGGTCAACCATACGGCGGGGCAGTGAAGCGACGTTGTTAATGATTGATATGATTGAGCGGCGTGAGATTACTGGTTATCCCATGGTGTTAATGGGTGATTTTAATAATACCTTGGCTGATGGTGTGTTAAGCCATTTACTTACAAGCACCTTACGTTTTGTTTCTGAGATTGACAGCGAGGCCTATCTTGCTATGTATTGTTTAAACGATGTCTGGGATTTGTTTCAACGGGCTCAATCTAATGATGACAATGAAATATATGACGCAAATGAAGTTGATGACAAAGATGTAGAAATAAATCAAAATAAAAAAGTAGTGCGTAGCCCAACACATTATTTTGGCGGCCGTGGCTCGGTACTCGATTACATTTTATTGTCATGTGAATTTGATACCAGTTATCAGGACAGTCTTTTTGAGGTCAGCGCTTATCATACATACAATCGGCATTTAATTAATTCGATTTTCGAACGTGATGGCGAAAGTACAGATCATGGCATTGTGTTAGTTACATTAACCTTAAGATCATGACGGCAAATAATGGACAATAAAACAAAAACAGGGTTAGAGTGAACCTCAACCTACTTTCATGCAAGATAAATTAATGAGTTAAACAATATGAGTGTTATTGATCAATTAGTGGCTCTGGTTGAGCAGTTGTATGTGGAGTCTGAAAATTATTCCGAAAACCCATCAGACGCTCAGCTTTGGTATAACCGGGGATATGCCAACGGTATCGTGAGTTTTTTAAACGCGCGGGGCCATACGGATGAAATTAACCACCTTAAACTGGATGCCGAAGATTTATATCATGGTGAGCAGGTGATGGAATGGCATAAAGCTTATCATCACGGGTTCGAGATGGGGTTGCGTGAATCGGGTGAGGTTTTGCATTAAGTGAATATTAAAAATAAAAATAGAAGCAAAATAAAATGGGTCGGTGACAATATGTGCAAAAACGGGTTCGGACCAAGCTAAACAAGCTAATTCACTGAAAGATATTATTTAAAGTTATAAATCAGGCCTATATTAAGGCTTAGAACGACTTTTTTACACACCAAATGGCTACTTTAAGGATGAGAGATACAACGTACTAAACTAACACTTCATTGTTCAAACTGTAGATATTCGGCTTTGTTTTTATTTTTTGAGAGCGTATATTCATAAATAGAATAATTAAATCTAAAGGATATAGTGTAATGGATGACAATACCGCAACAATTCTAAATAAAAGCAGTGTTAATTCTTTGAAATTACGTTTAAAACGTGAGCAAATTTATAGAAGTAAAGTTTCTCACACTAGCGTTTTCCCTCAAACTAATGGTCGAGTCTTAACCGCAGCAGTTGAGGCAAACAGAATTAGTAACTTTATCAAGTTTGTTGATATGTACTTTAGCAAAGTAATTGATAATACTATTCCAGACCCTGAATTTAATATTTATCCTCGTGCTACAAAAATGGTTGAAAGTTCAGATGGCTATAAAGCTTTTAAACGATTTTCTAAAACAGATTTTGGTTCTTCTGTGATTAAGGAGATGATTAACAACCAAAGTAAATATAAAGGTTTTGTTATCAAGGAAGGCGCTGAGAAGTGGGCAAGTGCAGGGAATCGATTTATAGTTTTGCCTAAACGATTTCCAAATAAGCCTATGTTCAAAAACAGTGGCCAACGTATATATGATTTGGCCATTATATATCATGAGTTTGCTCATACTATGGTCTTTGCACCAACCTCATCAATAGGCAAAAATGCTACAATAAACGATGAGCGAATAGCTGTTATGAAATTTGAAAATCCAGTGCGAATGCGAAAAGGTTATGAGCCACGGTATTCATACACCGGCTCCAGACCACAGCAATCAATTAATATTATTACCGGTGAAAAAAAGAACGGTATTTGGTCTGTTGACAGAAATGATCCAACTAAGCTAGTTAAACCCGCCGATAAGGATGCTCTAAAATGAAGTATTTTTTTATTATAGCTATGTTGTCATTTATCAATTCTGCTTGTGCTATAGAGAATGAATTCAAGTCTATTAAAAGCGATAAGTTGAACATATCAGCTCGAACCCATGACGGTAAACCTGAGAGCTGGCTAAGGTTTTATAATGTTGATGTTGCTAAAGAAAATGAATATGAAAAACGTATTTATATTACAGCAGAGTTTGATGTTGATAATGTTACGGATATGATTATTACTGATATGAATGCGGTTAATAAAGAGTGTGGAGCAAAGAAAGAAAAGCATATACTGTATTTGGCATTGGAGCCTACTAAAAATATAAAAATAATTACTACGCGTATCCGTCTGCCGTGTCTTGTGAAAAATAAAGCCGTTTTTAAGTTGGTTGTAAAAAAAGCTAATGGTGGGCGCTATTATAATATTACAACTTTAAATGCACATCCTGATGCTTTTGGTGCTGTGTATAAGGACTAGTGTTATCTTGCGATAACGACGATAACGGGGTTTCGGACCAAGCTAACTCACTGAAAGATATTGTATAAAGTCATAAAAAAGACCTATATTAAGGCTTAGAACGACTTTTTTACACACCAAATGGCTACTTTAAGGATGAAGTAACATGGCTAGAGCAAATCGACATTACCTTCCCCGGCATGTGTGGCATATAACGCACCGTTGCCACAAAGAAGAATTTCTATTGAAGTTTTCTAAAGACCGACAAAATTGGTTACGCTGGTTGTTTGAAGCAACAAAAACGTTAAGGCCTTTATTAAATGGGAATATCTGAATATAATCAATAGGTTGTATTGATTGATAATCTATGTTTTTGCTACTAAAACATTAGGTAGTGAGCATAGGCTATTTTTATTAGTATAATTTTTACAGAAACTTGCATTATATAGAAGTTACTGTAAATTAAGTAGTATGACGCCATTAACACAAATCATTATCGAATCTGGAAATTCGGAACGAGTCTTATCCGCTCGACAGCTTGAACGGTTGTTGGGGGGGAGCAATGCTCGACGCTATGGTTTAGTGAATCGTGCAATTAAGGAAAATGAAATTTTGCAGGCTCGGAGAGGCTTGTATGTACTAGCAAATAAATACCGTCGCGAGCCGGTCCATCCTTTTATTTTGGCACAACACTGTATGCCAGGCAGTTATATTTCTGCGGAGTCGGCATTGAGTTTTCATGGCTGGATTCCAGAAGCAGTGCGAAGTGTGTTGAGTATTACTGCCAAGGGTAAATCGTTGTCTTACGAACAAGATACATTGGGTAAGTTTGAGTTTCGTCGTATGACCGTTAACCCCGGTTATTTTTTACAAGCCGTAGCAAGACATGAATTACAAAATCAGGTTGCACTCATTGCGGAACCGATGCGTGCATTGCTGGACTTAGTGTATTTACGCAAGTTGCCATGGCAGGGGCTAGATTATTTGATTGATGGATTACGCGTGGATGAACAAGCCATTAAGTCGGTGCCTTCGTTAAGTATTAAAATGTTATTGGATGTGTATAAAGGAAAACGTGAGCGGGTGTTCATTGAAAAGCTATTAAGGTCGTTAGGGTTATGATTGGTTTAATTAAAAATCGCTTAGCTGAATATAAAGTATCGAGTCCTATTGAGGAAGAGAATGCTTTAAAGGAAATTGTTCAGGAAATTATTCTGTTCGCGTTATGGCAAGCAGATTTTTTTGAAGTAGCTGCATTTCAAGGAGGAACAAGCCTAAGAATTTTGCATGGCTTAGCTCGTTTTTCAGAAGATATTGATTTTATTTTACTTGAACCCGATCCGGAATTCTCATGGCAACCCTATTTGGATAAGCTTGCAGAGACTTGTCAGGAATTTGGTATTGAGCCCGAGGCGTTAGATAAAATTCGTATGGACAGAAACGTTAAGGCAGCACTGATTAAAGATAATTCGATCGCTAATCAATTAAACTTGAGTTTTATGAATAATAATAAGGGACAGAAATTAAAAATCAAACTGGAAATTGATTGTAATCCTCCAGCAGGTTCTGGTTTTGAATATACTTATCTTGATTTTCCAGTGGACTTTGAAGTGGGTCATCAGGATATGAGCAGTAATTTCGCATTAAAAACGCATGCTTTGTTGTGTCGTCCTTATCTTAAAGGTCGAGATTGGTATGACTTTAATTGGTATATCGCTCAAGGTGTAATACCGAACTTATTATTATTACAAAATGCGCTTATTCAATATGGACCATGGAAAGGTAAGGATTTGGACGTTGATCGTGAATGGCTAGTTAAAGCTTTGACAGAAAAAATTGCGTCGATTAATTGGAAAGATGCAGCAGAAGATGTCGAACGGTTTTTGAAACCAGTAGAACAAAAGAGCCTTAAACTCTGGAGTGAAAATTTTTATATGAGTAAATTAAATAAGTTGGATGAATTACTAACGAAATAGAGTTGGATAAAAAAACGGGATCAGAGAGCACCAACAGTAGGCGCTTTAGGCGATTGTTTCTAATATAGTCCACTGCTAGTATAACAGCAGGCAACAATTCATTAATTCGCAACAAATACTAGCGACAATAAATGAGATAAATGTGTTCTGAACACGTTTATTTAACAATGAAAAATACTGGAGTTTTTATGATAGAAGAACATGCCCAAGAGATTGCAGAGCAGTGGTTAACTCAAGCGGCAGAAAGTGCCGGGCAAAAAGACCTTAAGCTACATATGGGGATGATTTCAAAGCGTATTAGCCTCGAGGGTGTTCCCGGCTTTGACAACATTGATTACGATGCATGGTATAAGCAATGCAGACATCAGTTTGAAAATGCCATGATAAAAAGCATTGGTTACAAAGGTTTTAACCTGATCAGTTCAACGGATACTCAGATTATATTTTCTGTATTTGAAGCAGTGATGGGGACGGATGGCACTCTGAATGAACAGATCATAGAGATGTCGTTGGAAAAAGAGGACGATGGTGTGTGGCGATTGGTGCTGGAGCGGGTACTTATCGAGAATGATGATATGAGAAATCATGAGTTATCAAAAAAATAAATGGAGTCAGAGAATATTAATGGCGAACATAGATCGATAAGTTATTACTTTAAGATGGTATAACGGGGTTGGACCAAGCTAACTCACTGAAAGATATTGTATAAAGGTTAACTTGGTCCGGCCCTATGAGTGAAGGGATTCGTTTCGCTTGTTTAAACTATATGTCAGTTACCCATGCCCTAGGATAAAAATAGATCTCAAAAATACAGTTTATATAAATTATCCGTGATAAGCGTATAATAAACTTATTAAATGGAACCTTCTATAATTTATTCGTGTGTTATAAATAAGTATGAGTATATTAAATGCCCTCAAATTCCGAAGTCCCTCATTTGAAGATTTAATTCGGCCCCATCTTAAAGGTATGTATTATCAGGCGTATCGATTTCTTAAAGATCAGTCTGATGCAGAAGACCTAGTTCAGGATTTCACACTGCGACTCTACAAAAACAAAGCAAATCTTCATGAAATAGAACATTTACGCAGTTGGCTTTATAAGGGCTTATATCGACAATTCTTAAACTTTATTCGGAACAACACACATAACCCATTGAATAATAGAGATAATACAGAAGATAATGATGTTGAGTCTAGTGTTTACCATGAATATTCACCCGAATTACTCACTGAACAGGAGATGGAACTGTCTAGAGTTGAAGACGCTCTCGCTAAGCTCAGCCAGAATCATCATCACCTCATTATCATGCATGACATCGAGGGTTTCACATTGGCAGAAATAGCCGAAATTATGGATACCCCGATAGGTACTCTTAAATCACGTCTGCATCGTGCCCGTGCAAACCTAAAAAATAAACTGGTCATGGAACCAATTTCGCCAAATCAGTGTGTTAAATCATGAGGACTATTATGAATTGTGCACAAACAAGACAGTATTTATACGACTACATTGATGGCAACCTTGAGTTGTTTCAGAAACAGGTGCTTGAACAGCATGTTTCCGATTGTGATCATTGCAAGTTACTTGTCGAGCAAGAAAGTAAATTCAAAGATCAATTAAAAAGTATGCCAGTGGTCGGCCCCAGCATGGGATTCGAACAACGCGTTATGGCTAAACTGGCGTCGGAGAAGTCTGCACGACAAGTTGAGAAACGCGGTTTTATGAACCAAACCTGGTTTGCTGCTGCAATGGGTGGCGCATTTATGACATTTGTTTTGATGTGGTTTGTTTCTTTTGAGACCCTGGTAACAACAACGGCTCCAACAACATTAAGCGCAGTGACAGTTGAGCTAATACCAAACCAGATACAGAAGGTAAACCTGGCATTCAATTCGCCTAGTAGAATTGATAAGGCTATATTTAAAATCATCTTGCCTCCAAACGTCGAGATGAGCGGTCATAAAGGCAAACGAGAATTACAGTGGGCATCGAGCTTAAAACAGGGAGCTAACCACCTTGCCTTACCACTCGTTGCTACAGAGTTGCTTACAAATGAAAAGAGTGACCAATTTATAACAGCACGAATCAGTCACGAAGGTAAAAGTCGTGATTTCAAAATTAAAGTTATTTCTAAAGCACAACAATCGGGTATACAAATGGAAGTAATACCGGTTGTTGGTGTTAGTTAAAAGAGAAAAGGACTAGTTGTATGAAAACGATATCTAAATTCAGATTTTTGAGCATGGTGGGATTGTTATGCCTGTCTTATCCTGTATATGCATCACCTCTTGACGATATTACTATGGAAATTGTTGAAAAAGATGATCCTGATGAGATAATTAACGATATTAAAATCCCTGAAGACAACAACAAAGATGAACGCGACACGTCAAAATCGAAAGATAAAGATGACGATAAAAATAAGGATAAAAAGGAAGATAAGGAAGACGATAAGAAGGAAAATAAAGAAGACGATCGTACTGAAGATAAGGGAGATGATCGTAGCGAAGATAGAGAAGACGACCGTGCTGAAGACAGGGAAGATGATAAAGAAGAAGACAAAGAGGATGACAAGGAAGACGTTAAAGAGGAAGATAAGGAAGACGTTAAAGATGAGGCCAAGTAGCTTAATGACGATTAATTAGTTTTGATATGGGTTGATGATCCTGATCGAAAAATAATATAAAGTCATATCTGCTAAATAGTAAGATAACTAATGCTGTACACTCTATATAAAGCGGTATCATCCTTGAGCCTGGAAAAATATAATACCAATACAATTAAACCCGTGCTGATTTCAGGTTTCTTACTTGCCAGCAGTGTTTGTGCTGCCCAAGTCACTGAATTAAATAACAATGCTTTTAAAAAAGGCACTCAAGCTTTTAAACAAAAACAATACCCTGCTGCCTTAGTACATTTTTTATCTGCCGAAGAAACAACACCAGCGAGAGCCGCGTTGCTCTATAATATTGGCGTTACTTACTATAAATTAAATTCATTCAGGCCAGCTGAAAGCTATTTCTTACGTCTTATAAAAAATAAGAAATACAAACAACTTGCCAGTTACAATCTCGGTAGAATAGCCATTCAGTTAGGTAGAAAAGACCAAGCTAGAAATTTTTTTAAAATAGCCAGTAAAGGCCATCATAAAAAAATTTCGAGCCTGGCCAAAATTCAATTAAAAAAGTTAATAACAAAATCATCTGGAACCGTTTCTTTCGAAGGTGCTATTCAGTTAGCGGTTGGTAATGACAATAATGTTATACTCTCACCTGACGATTCTCCAAGTCAGACCAGTGATCAATTTAGCGATTTTTTAGTCTATGTGGATATGACTCTACCCGCTGACATAACTTTATCCGTTAATTATAATAATCAAAACTATCAAACTATTAACGCAGCTGATTACGAGCAAACTGGTTTATCTGTTTCCCAAGTATATAAAACATCAGGTTGGCGCTTTACACCATTATTAAGTACTACAAAAACAGAACTCGGTAGCGTTGATTACTTAACGTTAAATGAACTCAAATTTTCAGCAAGCACTCGGCGGACAAGATCATCAAAATTGTTACTGCGGTATCGTTACAGTGATATCCAATCCAAGCTGTCGCGTTTTGATTATCTAAGTGGCGACAGGCACCAGTTTCGAATTGATTACAAAACCAAACATCAGGCGGGTAAGCTTCGTTATCGTTACCAATATGAAATCAATGAGCGTCAGAACACCGCTATAAAAAGTTATTCTCCTACACGTCATACGCTACGATTCAGGCTTAAAAATAAAATTATTGATAACTGGTCATATAATGCTGAGCTAGGATACCGGCACAGTGAATACCCCTCTGTAGTGAATGTAAGGCGAATTGATAATCGTATGCGATTTCGGTTGGGTACTGAGTACAAGTTTTCAAAAGCACTTCGTATAAAGGCTAAATTCACCTATACCGATAACTATTCTAATGTGGGTAATGAGGAATACAATCGCCAGGTTTATGAACTGGCTCTTGGATATTATTTCTAAATTTTTGTTAGTGCTATTGTTGGTATAAAATTCCTTTTATTTCTAGTCTATTTCCCCCATAAAAAATGCCCGCATTAAAGTCAGCGGGCATTAACATGTACAATTTTTAAATAATTATTATGGGTTGGGGATATCTTCTCTTTCTATCTTGGTAGCGGTGAAGGTACTGTCACCATTATCAATGGCATACACTTCGATATAGTCTCCACTGGCAATGTCCGCAAGGTTAAAGGTTTTATCAGGTGTTATGCCTTCATCTCGCTCGTCGTGCATCAGTGTGTTATTTGTCACTTTAATGACAGTATTATTTAATAATGTGATGGTACCATTATTATCAATATCGATTACAACGCTGGCTACGGTGCCTTTGATTTCGTTGCTGTCGTCACTGTCTTCCAGTTCAATTTCACTTGCGACCAGTTTCCCATCAGAATTAACTGAACCCTCAACTTCAACCATGTCTCCAACTTTGATTTTGGCTTTAGAGCCATCTTCAAATTCAGTGGCATTGTTAATAATGAATGTTTCTTCATTTACTGTGATGCTATCAGCTGACAATGCCGTGACATAACCTTTAACCTCATACTCATCACCGTCGTCGCCTGAATAATCACGACGGCCATTGTCCTCAAGTTCAACTTTTGACGCGACTAACTGATCAGAAGCATTCATTCCCTGTACGCTTTTAACTTCGACATATAAGTTATCCTGAACACCATTACCCAGATCATCAAGAATTGCGCCAGCATAACTAACAACAAGTAAACCCAACTTGAATGTATTAGCAGAAGCACTGTGTTGAGTAACAATGCCTTTCACTTCAATACCTTCAGGATAGTTGCTCAGATAGGTCGCCAGATCGACCGCTTTCACTTCAATACGAGTTGCCGTTATGGTGCTATCACTTGTAGTATAGCCACTGACTTCAACAATATTGCCTGCCACAATCAAATCTACTGAGTTAATGGCCGGTACATCGCTTTCAAAAACCGTTTTGTTATCAACGTTTACTGTCTGCCCCATAACTTCCAATGTGCCTGTAGATGAGCCAGCTGCGATATTGTTCGCTGCTACAATTCCTTCAAGGTCATCATCATAAGAGACTCTGGCGGCATTACCGTTATCATCTTCAACAACATCTACCATCATTCCAACACGTAATTCAGATTCGTTAGAAGACTCATCTTCAACATAGACCTCAGAGTTACTGGTATCGTATCGCTTACCATTAACATAAATGCTACCAAAAGAAGTAATTGGGCCTGAAGAAGACTTTTCTGATGTGTTATTGCTCCCATCATCTGTACTTCCGCTACCACCACCGCCACAACCGTATAATACCGAGATAACACCCAATACCAAGCCGACGGATAAATAATGTTTCTTAATCATTTTAGTCTCCAATTCACACACATCGTTATAATTTATTCAGGATTACTCGTACAGTAAACCCTCACTTAACTACACACGTGAGTAGGCCATATGGTTCCATGAATTATGTGAACTAATACAAGTTTTTGTATAGTAGTTATCGAAATATTGAAGCAGGGAATATATTTTTTATAATTGTAAAGCTATAAAATATTGCTGAGAAAACTAACGGGCGTACTATCGGGTCGAACCAATCTAACTAACGGAAAGGTATTGTACGGTTCTAAGAAAAAATGGTGTCAGAGAGCACCAACAGTAGGCGTTTTAGGCGATTGTTTCTAATATTAGTATTAATTGTTCTCTGGTACCTATTTATTATTTTGATTGGTCATGCCACTAGCATCGCACGACACCCCTTAACCGCAAGCGGATAACACCTCCGTTAACATGTAGTATTCACATCTTGAAGATAGTTACTTAGATATAACGTTTGCACACCTTGATTCATATGCATTCTATCATGCTTGTTAGCTTATACTTAACATGTCTGTCCCATTCGTCTTATCTCTTACTGAATAGTGCAAGTTATTTTTTATCAATAATGCTTTCTTTAATAGTGCATTAATCTTCCCTGGCACTACTGTGGTGCATGCTTTGAGTTTCAGTTTATTTCCTGATTTTTATTTTATATTAAAAACAATTATTTACAACATTGTTGAATTTTTTTTGCTTGGCACATAACTTGAAAGAGATAGTTTAAAAGTATTTAAGATTTAACGAAGAGATCCTTATGTTGACTGTATCTGGTGTGCCACGTAGGCCTGTGATTTTAATTATTCTTGATGGTGTGGGTGTTAATCCGAGTAAAGATAATAACGCGGTGATTGAGGCACCGACTCCACTGTTAGACGAATATTTTGCTCATTACCCTCATACCTTGCTGGGTGCTTCTGGTGAAGCGGTTGGATTACCTGACGGACAAATGGGTAATTCAGAAGTGGGACACCTCACATTAGGGGCGGGTGATGTTATTAAACAAGACATGGTAATGATTAACGAGACGATTACTTCGGGTGAATTTTATAAAAACCCGACCTTATTATTTTCCATTGCTAAAGCCAAAAAAAATAATCGACCATTACACTTATTTGGTCTTGTCTCAGACGGAGGTGTGCATAGTCATATTGACCATCTTTATGCCTTAATTGAATGTTGCCGTCGTCACAACGTTAAACCGTTATTGCACATGGTGACGGATGGTCGTGATACAGCTCCACAATATGCATTGTCACTACTACATGCATTGGAGAATAAACTTTATGAAGCGGGTGGTGCAATTGCCACTATTATGGGGCGTTACTTTGCATTGGATAGAAATAATAATTGGGAAAGAACTGAGCTTGCATGGCGAGCGATGATATTGGGAAAAGGACAATCAGGGACAACACCAGAAATAGCGATACGTGCTGCCTATGCTGCAGGGGATACGGATGAGTTTATACGTCCAATGATAATGCCATCATTTGAACCGATTAAAAATGATGATGCTGTTATTTGTTTTAATTTTAGGAAAGATCGTCCTCGACAAATTGTGGCAGCATTAGCGCGGCGAGAATTTTTAGGGTTTGACCGAGGACCGGTTACGTCCATTGCAGATCTTACTTGTATGGTTCCGTATAACCGTTCGGATAATTTACCGTACTTATTTGAGCCGCAACGGCCTGAAGCAACGCTTGGTGAAGTTATTAGTACACTGGGCATTGCCCAGTTTCGTTGCGCTGAAACAGAAAAGTATGCACACGTAACCTATTTTTTAAATGGAGGGCGTGCTGAGCCCTATAGTGGTGAAACCCAGTTGTTAATTCCATCACCGAGTGTTGCAACCTATGATATGAAACCACAAATGAGTGCACATGAAGTTGCCAATGCTGTCATTAAAGCTATTAGTTATGGACGCTACGGATTAATGGTTGTTAACTTTGCTAATGGGGATATGCTTGGTCATACGGCAATTCGACATGCGGTATTAGCTGCGGTTAAGGCTTTGGATGATGAAGTGTCACGTGTTTTGGATGCAGCGGTAAACACAGGCTATTCCGTCGTTGTAACAGCAGATCATGGTAACTGTGAAGAGATGATTGATCCACTCACAGGTGAACCCAATACCCAACATACAACCTATCCTGTACCTTGTATGATTATTGATGAGCTAAATTGGAAATTATCGTGTGGTGGTGGCTTGTCTAATATCGCGCCAACGGTTCTTCAATTAATGGGCTTTAAAATTCCTGAGGCAATGAGAGGAAAGTCACTTTTACTGCAGTCATACAAACGTGAAGTTAAAAAAGTTACCGATACGTTATTAAAAGGCGTTGCATAAATTCATTGGTTATATGAATTAAAATACATACTCATTATCTGTAGCAGAGTATCGCTAGAATTTTCTTCTTTAAATTTATTCTTGAGTAATTCCTTAGCACTATTTGTGATCCGGAAAACATGATTTAACTGAATTTCGCCCAACAAAGGTGCAGGTTTTGTTTAAAAGTAGCTGTTTTTTATGGATCGAAAATTGCTCATAGAATAATAAGTATATTGATAAAGGAGGAATACATTATGTCTGCCGTTATTAAACCTGACTATTTGCTATCGAGTAAAAACATAATTAATCACGATATAATGAATTGTACAGCTGAAGGTGTTATTGGTAATCATTTATACTCAGGGCGTGCATTGGGAATATCTGAACCCTGGGACCTTATCCAGATTCACCCGGATTTAGAACCGCTTTGGCCCGATATTAAAAATCATTATAAACGTGTGGGGCTTAGTTTTAGTGAAAATGTAATCTGGGATTTGGATTTAAAACAACTTGGTGGCCATATTGGTTATCAGCCTTCAGTGTTTTATTTTGGTCCTGAGGAATGCCAGTACTGGGGTGATCAGGAATGGTTGAATACAGTCAAATACATAAATTCCAAGAATAATTTTATGGCGCTTGCAAATAAACTTGGCGTAGATGTTCCGCAAACTCAATGTTTTGATTCTGTAACTGATATAGATGAAAAAGTTATTCAGGAAACGGTTTTCCCCTGTTACCTGAAGGCTGCTATTTCAGTTTCAGGTGTAGGGATTTACCGTTGTGAGAATAAAGCAGTTTTCAAAGATGCTTTAACAAAGTTTGCAGTGGAAGTGCCTGTGCAAATTCAGGAAGAAGTTATTACGGATACATTTTTAAATTTACAGTATAAAGTTATTGGAAACGAAGTAGTGCGGTTTAGCGCAAGTGAACAGGTGCTAGACGGTTTTGTTCACCAGGGTAATAGAGTGCCCGCATGTTATGAACCTTGGGAAGGGGTGGATGCGTTGGCGTATTGGTTAAAAGACCGGGGTATGAAAGGCATTTTTGCTTTTGATGTTGGCGTTGTACAAACCGATAGGGGCTTGCGTTTTCCAGCAATAGAATGTAACCCGCGTTACAACGGCGCTTCTTACCCAACCATGATGGCACATAAATTAAAAATACCCGAGTGGAGTACAATTAGTATATCAACGAAATACAGGAATTTATCTGATATTGATATCAGTGATATTGAGTTCGATAAGAAAACAGGTGAAGGTCTGATAATTGTTAACTGGGGTACCGTTTTAACAGGCAAGATGATGGTACTTCTGGCAGGGTCAAGAGAGTATCAGGATGCGCTCACAGTAGAACTTGCTGTTCGTCTTTGATATGGTAATGTATTCCATGCAAGCGTTTATTTACTTGCTTTAACTTACCACTGTAAAAGACATTTATGAGTCAATCGACAAATTATTCACTTATGGTACACGGCGGCGCAGGTGCGCTAGATAATGTTAAGGATAGTAAAACAGCAGTTCGTTATCTTGATAGCCTGCGTAGAATTTTAGAGCATGGCCGAGAAGTACTTACATTAGGTGGCTCTGCACTACAGGCAGTAGAAGCATGTGCGTCATTATTAGAAGATGATCCTGTCTTTAATGCAGGTTGCGGTTCGGTTTTAAATGAAAACGGTAAGGTTGAAATGGATGCGGCTATTATGGATGGTCGAGACCTTTCAGCTGGTGCTGTCGCTGCAGTTGATAACATTGCCAATCCCATCCAACTCGCCAGGTATGTGATGACTGAAAGCGAGCACATTATGTTAATTTCTGAAGGTGCAATGCGATTCGCTGATCACTGCGGCATTGAGCGCACACCTGAAAATTATTTTTATACACCTGAACGTGTTAAGCAATTAAAAGAGGCGCGTTTAAAAAACAAGATTATGCTGGATCATGATGATTCAGACGAAGGTAGCGAAGATCAGAAATATGGCACCATTGGCGCAATAGCCTATGACTTGCAAGGTAACCTGGCAGCAGCAACCTCGACAGGGGGCATTGTAAATAAACGCTTAGGACGAGTAGGTGATTCACCTATCATTGGTGCCGGCGTTTATGCTGACAATGAAACGTGTGCTGTATCCGCTACCGGCTATGGTGAAGATTTTATGCGCACAGTAATTTCAAAAACCATTGCAGATTTTATTTATATGAAAGATATGAATGCACAAGAAGCAACTGAGGCCGGTATTGAATATTTAACACGTAAGGTAAATGGCCGAGGTGGTATTATTGTTATCGATAAAGATGGTAATTGTTCCAGCGGCTTTACCACTAAGAAAATGATTCATGGCTGGATAGAACATGGAGGTGAGACAGTTACACGTTTTTAATTTCACTCATTAGATACAACTTTGTATTGTTCCTGCTACTTCAACTGTTTTAAACTACGATATTATTTTAGTAAAACTTCCCATTTCACACTTAACTCTACCTCTTGTCGCTTTTGGGAAATTATCCGTAAAAACGGGGTCAGAGTCTGACGAATCCCCACGAATATTTTAAAAAAAGTGAGAAGAAACAAAAAGATAGTAAATTAAGTTGAACATGCACGGTGAATTGTGATCTTATTTAAAGCAACCAAACCATAAAAAAGCCACAAAAGGTATCACCATGCATGTCATAGAATTATGACATAAACAGCGTCAAAAAAACGGTTCAATTCATAAAACCAGATTAGCCAGTCTATTTGATATTGTTGAAACAGCAATGCAAAAACAAAATATCACGTTAACTGGATTAGGACGACGACTTTTTTCTTCCGCTAAAATAAAGCATAAGATCAAAAAGGTTGATCGACTTTTAGGGAACAAACATTTACAAAATAAACGCGTTGAAATTTACAGACAACTCTCTAGACGATTAATAGGGAAACGTAAAACACCCAATATCATTGTTGATTGGTCTGACTTAAGCGCGGATGGCAGCTTTCATTTATTACGGGCATCTTTACCCGTGGGAGGTCGTGCCTTGCCTCTTTATGATGAAGTCCATCCACAAAAGAAATCAAACAACAGTGATATTGAAAAACAGTTTCTAAAAAAATTAAAAAGCCTTTTACCCAAGCAGTGTCACCCGATAGTGATTACGGATGCGGGTTATCGTACGCCGTGGTTTAATGCCGTACAAGATCAAGGCTGGGACTTTGTGGGTCGTGTTGGTGGTCAGACGATGATCACTCCTCAATCAGAGGGTAAGTGGATGCGTGTTGAAAAGATCTTTGAAACAGCGACACAACGTCCCCGGTACCTTGGGTTTATTGAATTAGTGAGACGTAATCCGTTAGCGTGTCATGCTTATTTAATGAAGAAAAAGAAACAAGGTCGAATTAAAAAAACGGTTTACGGAAAACGTTGTAAAATGGCACACAGTGTTAAGAATGCTAAACGTGAACGCACACCTTGGTTAATCGTAACTTCATTGAAAAGCGGTGCAGCGATAACAAAAAGAGTGATGAATCTTTATAAAACACGGATGCAAATTGAAGAAGGCTTTCGTGATATTAAAAATAGCCACTGGGGATTTAGTTTAGATGAAGCCAAAATCAGCACAACATCACGCTATGAAAATTTATTACTGGTTGGGGTACTGGCGACCTTTGCTGTTTGGTTAACAGGGAAAGTGGCTGAGCTAAAAAACTTCATCGCCAGTATCAAGCCAATACAGTGAACACACGTAACGTCTTGTCAACTTTCTATTTAGGGTGTCGCGTCTTAAATAAGCAGGCGATAACTTTTAGGATAAGGGATTTTGAGCAAGCACTTATTACGTTGAGACAACAATTTGAGGCACAATGTTATGCGTGATTTTGTGGGGATCCCTCAGGGACAGACCACTATTACCTACTCCGCTCACTTACTCAGCAGGTATAGCAAAAAAGATAATATACAAAAGCGCAATAGCAACAGTAATAAACAGCATGCGGTTCCACAAAGTCATTCGCGCTTCAGGTTTGCAATCTTGAAAACAAAAATGAAGCGCGAGTAAAGTCTGTAAAAAGTAATAAAAAGCAAAGGCGCGCGAAGCGAGTGTAATTATTTCTATCAGGTCAACTGCCCATACTAACAATATTGCACAGGCTGAAATCCCCAGATAACCAACACGTGTTGAAAGTCTCTTTCCACTGTTCTCGCATAACAAGCCACCGCCGCCACCCGTATCCGCAACGGCAGCACTAAACTGACTCATCAGGGCAGCACCTATCAACATAAAGGGCAACACAATTGCAGCCAGACCGGTAGTTTCAACAATTTTAGCCAATTGAATATGATGAAGATCAAGGTGCTGTACAACCGGTAAAAACAAAGCAACAGAAACAACATATAAGATGCCGGAAATAATTTGTGCTTTTTTCATTGAGGCTACGCGTATTTGTGGGCTGTATTTTTCACCCAAAAAACGTGACGTTTCAAAACCCTGCACAACCAGCAAAGCACCTGCAAGAATTCTTATCTGGGTGCTAATGTCACGTTGCGGATAATCGAAATTTAAACTCTCTCCCGACGTATAAAAAAGATAAGAAAAAGCAGCGAGCCCAATCATTAATGCAAACACAATAGCTAGCTGGACAGTCATGGATGCCGATTCAAGTTTTTCGAGCCCGCCCAGTCCGCGTTTATAACCGACAACGCCAATAAAAATAATAATTACGGTAGTGAGCCATCGTTCTGCATCAAGGTTATCAATACCTAAATACGTTAATAAAAATGAAGATAGTAATGATAAATAAAATGCAACAGCAACCATGTATGCCAGAACTAAAGCAATATCACCAAGATATTCAATTTCACGTGTGCGTTTCGATAAGCTGCCCTCTTTTATACGCGGCTCTACATGCATAATATTAAAGCGTATAACACTGCCAATGGCATAGGCTAAACTAACAATCCCAATCACCGCTAACGGCGAAAGCCCACCAACCACGCTGGCTAATAACGGCGACATAATTAAAAAACCACTACCAATAATGGAAGACAGTGGTGTTAACGTTGCCTGCCACGATTTGCTACTCTGTAATTTTGGTCTGCGTAAAAAGTACAGTGCAAACAACGCAGCTAGAATGAGTCCCGTGTTAAGGATCATACTTGGAGCGGCTAATAAAGAATCCGAGTTCATGCCTGTTTCAACTTAAAGAGTGAAAGTAACTACACAATAAAAGCACGGCCACCAATAGTCCAGCTTAATAATCCTATCGGCAGAACTAAAAAGGCGTTCTTTATACGCCTAAACTTATATGGCAAGTTACTTCAGACGATGTGGATGAGGTTTAAAAAAAGGCTCCACCATAAAGGGAAGAGCCTTACACTTTTTTAATTATTATTTAAAAATATTATATAGCCCTGCAATCACGTGCATGGCGTGCATCCCCTGGGCCTGGTCGACTTAAAAGAACATAGGGTGTTAGCACTCGACGACCTGAAGTGGAAGTCCAGTTAAAAAGTACTTTTATAGGGCGCTGATTTCCAGGAAGACTTGCAGGTAATAGACCCGACGCTATAAGCTGTTCACTACGAAACATAACCGTTTGGTTGGGCTGTATAACGCCAAACGCAACGACTGTCTGTGAAGGCGCCGGTCCACTAATATCCGAATCATAAACGACAGTGGCATCGGCAGAAAAGATTCGCATCCTGTCGAGTGTTATAGATCGTCTGGCGCTAATATTATGGATGATCCACCTCGCCCTTATATTATTTGCAGAATTATAATTACCTGAACACACTACCGAGCCACTTGAAGCCCGGTTACCGCCTTCTGATGAAGTTGCCATTACTTCTGCAGAAGCGAATAGCATTACTATACTCGCTACAATTAATTCCCATTTAATTTTAAATATCATAACTACTCTCCTTGTTTATTTAATATTGCTTAATCAATTTTAAATGTAATATTCAAACCAACGTGCTTGTTCGGTAATTCTTATTTTGAATATTATCGACTCTTTGCAAATTACAGTCATTAAACATTTTATAATTTACATATAGCACCTGAAGCTACACCTAATTTACTAGAGAAAGATTGATGCAGATCAAATTATAAAGAAAAGAATGAATAAGGTTTCTTGTGGAGGCGCTGAATAAAATATAAATATTGAGTCGGTTGCTTTTTAACCATAACGCAATGCCCTCGATTTTAAATTCCTACTAACGGGGTCGGACCAACCTAACTAACAAATAAGTAGGGGGCAGAATACAGTTGTTTCTAATATTAGCGGAATCTATGTTCGGATCACAATTAATGAACTGAATTACATCGTTACTTCAAGCCATATTCATTTTATGCTTATTACGATAATCGAATAGGTAAAAATCAAAAGGTTAGCTTGTCTTTTTAACTCAAAATATACTTTTAAATAACATTTTTTTACTGCCGATACATTATATTAACTGTGCAGTTGTATCGCGTTTGAGCAGCATGGTTTGTTACCCCCTTATTTACTCTTTCACTTGCAGTTAGGAGCTATATCTATGAATTCATCGCAAAAAAAACCAGTTTTGCGCCGTACACTGGATAATTTTATCCGTTATACCTCCTCTATCGGTGAAGATAGTGAATTTACGGGTAGTTTTAGTGGCGGTGAAAATATTGTGGTTCATGGCCATGTAAGAGGGGAGAGTAATGTTAACGGTGCTGTGGTGATTGCCGAAACTGGCTGTTGGGATGGCAAGCTCGTTGCGGATGTTGTGATAGTACGAGGCATATTGAACGGCGATATAGTGGCACATGAAAAGGTTGAAGTGCATTCGAGTGCCAAAATAATAGGGGATATCTCAAGCCCAGTGATTGCGATTGAAACCGGAGCAGTACATGAAGGCCATATTGATATGACGGCTAAGACCATCGTTAAACACTTCAATGAAAAACGGCATAAGCCGATGGACACTTCTGAGTAGAAAGATGAAGTAAAAACTGACTGCATGTTGCCATGCAGTCAGATATAGGTGTGTCTTTTTTATCAAGACGCAGGTTCAGATTACTTTATTTTTTAACAACTGTTTGTGCAGTATAGTCAGAGGGCGCGGTGCCGAAGGGCGTTGGAAAACCAGCCGTCCTTACGTCTTGCTCAACTGCAATGCCATCCAGTGTCAGTGTACCGGTATCAACTTCATAGTTGGCAGGATTCGCATCGTTGCCGGAAGTGCCTGTTCCGCTGAAATCATACAGGTTTATAGTGCGACCATTAATGCTGCTCAAGTTTAGTGTAAAGTCAGTTGATTCATCTGGCATTGCTACAACATTCCCACTAAGGTATGACAGCGCCATTCGCGCATAACCATTGGCTGCAGACATTTGCAGATCGGATACTTGATCGTTTGTAACCGTACCAAATATCGCGATGCGTTGACCGACAGAAATATCATTAATATTAAAAGTACCAAGGCTTAATTGTTTTAAAACGGTTGTACTGTTATCTAAGTTAACGGTAACTGAATCGTTAAACACAACAGTGCCATTGGCACGAAATACCGTGGCACCACGGACTCTAATTTGATCACCATTGCGTGAAGTAACCGTACCACGAACAAGATCAAGATCACCGCCTGGCACACCACTACCGGCATAGACCTCACGCGCTTCATAGCGTAGTGGTGCAAATTTTAAATCACCTTTAACGATAACGCCGGTATATTGCGCAACTGTTTCGAGTACTTGTAGGCCTTGTGTACCTTTATAACCAATGCCATCAATTTCATAATATGTTTCGTCATTGGTTTGTACTCGTAAGGTTCCAAACACACGTTGACCTAAACCGATGCGATGGAAAAACGGACGGATATAAATATCAAATGCACTGGCAGCAACATTAACCGTCTTTAATGGTCCACGTACACGTTGTCGTTTCGGTGTTTGCGGATCAACCTCGGCAATTAAAATGGGCTCAACCGTTACCTTAACCTGATCACCATTAAACACAACGGTATTGGATTGTTCTAAATCAAAATCCAGCATCAGGTTTTTTGGAATACCCGGTGCAACAGGTAAAGCACTACGGCCTTCCAGTGTGACCTTAACGTCGAGTGTTGATACTGCGGCACCATTACTATCCACAATATCGGTAACAGGTTTTGCGTTGCCTGCATCATCTTCTACCTGGATGTCTGCGTTGGAATAATCCAACACAATACTGCCTTTTACATAGCGGCCATTTGGTACGGTGGCTGCGGTTAAAAACTCGGTAAGCTCAGTATACTGTGCAAAATCAACTCGAGTTGTGATTGGGAGTGTTTCAACCACATTACCGTTTGCGTGTGTTAACTTAATTGAAAGAACGTCAACGGTGTAGGTTACAAAATCTCCTGGAGCATCGGTCAATGCCACCAGTACCTGACCGTCATCACTATTGTTAGTCTGACTGTCGCCACTACCGCCACCACCACCACAGCCGGTTAGATTTAAGGCAAAAATAAAACTGACTAGCAGCATAAACCAACTGCCGCGTTTTTGTTGTTTGGCCGATTGGCCGGTGTATGTACTCATCATGAGAGAAGCTCCTTTGGTTAGAAAGTCGTGCAGACTTTTGTGCCTGCTAAGGACTTTAACGCGGTGGCTGGAATTTGGTTGACACAGTGTTTGCATTTTTTGAAATAAATATCGAGCGTTGCTCAGATGTGGCATTCTCTGCGTTAATGGACGTTTAATAATCAATAAGTTACAAATTAAATAACTATATTGTCAACCAATAGCATTGTTATGCGTTGTTTCTAGTAACCATCGTAAAACAAAAGGATAAGGCTATGAAAACAACTTTAATACTTTCGACCGCTGTATTTTTACTTTTAAACAGTGCATTTGCCGACGAGCTGGGTGAGCGAGTAGAAAATCGGTTTGCTAACAAAGGTGACCGAATTGACCAGCATTTAGACAATCGTGGTGAGCGAATTAATAATCGTTTAGACCGACGTTCGGAGCGTGCGACGAAAAATGGCCGAGACCGGTTAGCGAGGCGTTTGGATCGTCGTGGGGACCGGATCGAACGCCGATTAGATAAACGTGGAGACCGAATTAATAATCGCTTAGATCGTAAAGGTGAGCGGGCACATAACCGGATTGAGCGACGACATCCTTAATATAAAGTGTTGGTCAGCTTGAGGCCAATGAGTAAATAATATTTAATCTGATAATGTTATTTTTAAATTATTTTGATCTAAAGCTGATCGCGTGCTTTGTTTATATTATAGTGAACTATGCCTGATAGTATTACACAATCAATTGATGATTATCAAAATGGAACTGATAAAAGTGAATCAGGAAAGTTTGTAGATCAAAGTATTGATTCTTTTTTAGCAAGCGTAGAGCAGCGAGCCTATCGTATGGCATATATAGCAACAAGTAATAAGGATGATGCTCTCGACATTGTTCAAGATGCGATGATAATGCTAGTCAATAAATATTCTCTTCGACACCACAGTGAGTGGCCACCTTTATTTTATCGTATAGTGCAAAATACAATACGTGATTGGTATCGCAGAACATCAGTTAGAAACAAATTCAGACAATGGTTTTCGAATGCCGAGTCACAAAACACAGAGATTGAACAAGACTGGGAATCTCAAGCTATGTCACAAGCCGTTAACATTAAAGAGAATCCGACGCTTGAGCAAAATCAGAATGACAAGGCCATGGTTCAGCTTATGACAGAGTTAAATCATTTGCCTATAAGGCAACAACAAGCTTTTTTACTGCGTTGCTGGGAAGGTCTCGATACAAAACAAACTGCTCAAGCAATGAGTATTTCAGAAGGCAGTGTAAAAACGCATTATTCAAGGGCGATACACGCATTAAGAAGTCAATTAGGTGAACATTATGGTGAATGAAAGCAAGAAAAAATCAGATGCTTTATTAAAGAAAAGCCAGGCTAGGCTTGAAGAAAGTATTGCCAATCTTGATTCTGATGTAAAAGATAAACTTTACATGGCGAGAAGAAAAGCTATCGCGCAACACTGTAATAATCATCAGGGAAACGCAATAAGTAAACGATTAAAAAAGTTACTACCGATAACCAGTGTTGCATTAACGGCTTCTATTGTATTGGCTATTTTCATACAGGCAGGTTTATGGCAAAGTACAGAGATTAATATAGATAATGATTTAGAACTTGTTTCCACGCTGGATAATATAGAATTGTATGATGATTTGGAATTTTACCAATGGCTGGCAGAAGACGATCTACAAGCAGGTTAATGCAGCTTTAATTTTAGCGGGTTTACTATTAAATATGAGTTATGCAAGTGAGCAACAAAGAGTAACAGAAACTGATGATGCACCATCATTGGAGCTACTGGATTTATTAGGGCAATTTGAACAGCAGGATGAAACCTGGTTTGATAATGAAGTGAACAAGGTATCTCCTGACGCTTCTGAATCAATCACAGATGATAAAGTTAATGATTAAAAATACCTTTAAACTATTTATGTATTTAATGATAAGCATGCTTGTGCTGCTATCGGTAGTACCATTGGTTCTTGCTGATAATGGTGTTGTGTTTAACGAAACACCTGACATGAGTTGGCAATCTTTATCCAGGAAACAACAAAAAATCTTAAAGCCTTTTTCCAAGAAATGGTCAGAGTTAAGTATTAAAAGAAAACAACGTTTAATCAAAGGTGCCAGCCGTTGGGAGACAATGACGCCGGAACAAAGAGAGGTTGCACGTAAACGACTTAAGCGTTGGAAAAATATGGATGCAGATAAACGTCAACGTGTACTCAAACGTTATGAACGCTTTAGAGATTTGCCCGAGGATGAACAAAAAGCAATTCGTAATAAAATGCATTGGTTTAAATCGCTACCCATAGAAAAACGCAGAGTATTGCGTGAAAGATGGGACAGAATGACACCGCAGCAACGAGAACAGTTTAAACAGAGAATATTAAAAAGAAAAAATATTCGCCATGAAATAATGCAACAATTGACACCATCCGAACGACAACGAGTACGATCAATGTCTCCTTCTGAACGCCGAGAATTTGCGCGTGAATGGAAACTACGTGGTCGGACCAAATAATTATCTTGTTCTAACAAGCTAATCGAGTCGGAGCAACCTAATTAACTGAAAGATATTGTATAAAGTCATAAAACAGGCAATATTAAGGCTTAGAACAACTATTTTATACTCCAAATGGCTACTTTAAGGATGAAGTAACATGGTAAGAGCAAGTCGACATCACCTACCCCGGGCAGGTGTGGCATATAACACACCGTTGTCACAAATAGGAATTCTTATTGAAGTTTTCTAAAGATCGCCAAAACTGGTTGCGATAATAGTTTGAAGCTAAAAAACGTTATGGTCTTTGTGTGCTGAATTACATCGTTACTTCATAATACCTAGGGTTAAATCATGCATTTCACATTCGAGAATTTCTTGATGCATATTGTAAGGTTTGCCCCTAATAGTGCAAAGGATATGAAGCAATCTATTGGATAATTTAGTATATTTAAGAAGAAGATATTATTACTTCAATTTACTGGTAGGTATCGTATCGATAAATAGAAAACCTATTAACCGCTCGTTTGGAGCTTTGTATGGATTTTAAAGACTATTATGAAATTATGGGCATCAAACGTGATGCTACTCAGGATGAAATCAAACGTGCTTATCGAAAACTGGCACGTAAATACCATCCCGATGTGAGTAAAGAAGCCGATGCTGAATTTCGCTTTAAAGAGGTTGGCGAGGCTTATGAAGTACTTAAAGATCCTGAAAAAAGGGCTTCCTATGACCAGCTCGGCGCTAACTGGAAAGCCGGCCAGGACTTTAATCCACCACCCGATTGGGATGCCGGTTTTGAATTTAATGGCGGCGGCTATACCGGTGGCGATTCTTCTGACTACAGTGATTTCTTCTCATCCATATTTGGTCAAGGTTTTGCTGGCGCACAAAGCGCTCACCAACGTGGTGGTGGCCATGCACATGGAAATGATCATCATGCAAAAGTACTTATTGATTTGGAAGACGCATACCTTGGCGCAACGCGCAGCATTACATTGCAAGCACCCGAAGTCGATAACAGCGGCCATCTCTCCACTAAACAACGAACCTTGAGTGTTAAAATTCCGAAAGGTGTTAAGCAAGGCCAACGCATTCGATTAGCCGGCCAGGGTTCCCCCGGAATAGGTAAAGGACAAACTGGCGATCTTTATCTGGAGGTCGAATTCAATCCGCACAGTATTTATAAAGTAGAAGGCCACGATGTTTATCTAACGCTACCTGTAACACCTTGGGAAGCGGCATTGGGTGCAACAGTTAAAGTGCCTACACCTGCTGGCCCGGTAGATTTGAAAATTACAGCGGGCACAGCGAGTGGCGGTAAGTTACGATTAAAAGCACGCGGTATACCGGCTAAGTCGCCAGGTGATCTGTATGTAGTTATTCAAATTACTTTACCCACAGCTGACAGTGATAAGGCCAAAGCTCTGTATCAGCAAATGGAACAAGAGCTCGCGTATAACCCACGTAGCAAATTGGGAGTGTAATAATTATGAATCAGATAATACTAAATGGCATTTTACTTGATGAAGAAATCGAACTTTCATTAAACGAACTCTGTCGAGCCTGTGAGAGTTCGGCTGAATGGATTATTGAGTTAGTTGAAGAAGGCGTACTGGAACCAACGGGTACTCAACAACTTCACTGGCGCTTCACTGGTATCAGTTTACAACGAGCACACACTGCTATGCGTTTACAGCGTGACCTCGGAATCAATCTTGCTGGTGTAGCGTTAGCATTGGACTTACTCGAAGAAATTGAAATTTTGCAAACTCGCTTACGTCGTTACGAACAAAACGATGAACTGTAAGATTATTTAGTCATTCAAAAGACAGATTAACATTATAAATTGGAGAGCAAGATGAAAAAAGATTCGAACAATGATCCAATTGATACACTGGGCGCAGCTTATGAAAAAATGTATGAACGCGCAGTTACAAATTTACACACGACAAAAGATAAGAGTGGCCCGCTACTGCACAAGTTAATTGACGATGCTAAACATAAAGCCATCGAGCTGGAAGAGCTGGCAATGGAAGATGCCAGCCAAATCGCAGACTGGCTTAAACGCGATCTGGATGAGAAAATCAATTATCTTGTCTATACCGAAAATGAAGTCAAAGACTGGCTTGGTTTCGAAACATCACTACTTGAAACGGCTGTACTCAACTTAATGCTAAAAACAGCAGATAAGACCACACTCGAATTACTAAAAATGAAAGAGACGAGGCAACAGACTACTCACTACAACACTGGTGAAGTAACAGGGCCAGGCACCCTACAATGTCACGAATGTGACGAGAAAATTCACTTTCATAAAGCCGGAAAAATTCCATCTTGCCCAAATTGTCATGCGACTATCTTTACTCGTTAACCAATGATTAATATGCATTAACGCTATGAAAATTTTTAGAAAAGGTTAAGGGAAAGAAAGCCGGTAATAGGCATATTAAACTAACCCAAGATGCTCAAGTCAGACTTTTAGATGGAATAGAAAGACTTGGAAATCGATACTTAAGTATTAATGCTTATATTTTTGCGTTTTGTAATATCTTGATAATAGCAATGTGATTTTTTAGATAAATAAAATGAGTCGTAGTGATTTAAATTTAATTACACCATCACATTTTTTTACTGATACTATACAATTATAAAGAGAAAATATTTTTAATAACATGACACAAGATAAAGTAAAAACAGTGAGTGAGCAGGGATGGGTGTTGATATTCATCTGTTGGCTAATAGCTATGGCGGCTTTATTTGGTAGCTTGTTCTTTAGTGAAGTTATGGGGTTAAAACCTTGTGTTCTTTGCTGGTGGCAACGTATTTTTATTTATCCGTTAGCGGTATTGTTTCTGGTGGGGCTATTTCCCCAGAAGAATAAAGTGGATTGTTCTGTAGTACGATATACTCTGCCTCTGGCTATTATTGGTTTGGGGTTTGCTATCTATCACTATCTAGTCTATTCGGGTTTTATTCCAGAATCTCTACAACCGTGTAGTAAAGATTTGTCCTGTACAGAAATAAATCTGGAACTTATGGGTTTTGTCACTATTCCAATGCTCTCTATTTTTGCTTATGGTGCCATTATTATGCTTTTACTTATTTACCGAAAAAGGTTTTATCAATGAAAAAAAATGTGATTATTGTCGCTACTGCGATTTTGTTTATCTTACTTTTTATAATAGCTACTACCATATATAACAATAAGAAAGATAAAGAACTAAGCAGCGCTTCGCTGCAAAAAATTGAGCATGTGCAGCGCGATTACTCTCCTACAATGGGGCCGCCTGATGCGAAAGTAACGATTGTTGAATTTTTTGATCCGGCTTGTGGTACATGCAGTGCTTTCTATCCTTTTGTAAAAAAATTGATGAAGGATAATCCGGGTAAAGTTAATTTGGTTTTGCGTTACTTGCCGCTACACCAAAATTCAGATGTTATCGTCAGTATCTTTGAAGCGGCACGTATGCAAAATCGTTTTCGGCAAACGCTTGAGCTGGCATACCAAACTAGAGATGCATGGATCGAACACCATGTTTCTAAACCAGATAAATTCTGGACACAACTTAGTAGGCTCACTCTGGATATGGAGAAGTTAAACAAAGATATGCAGAGCCCTGAGATTGCAAGGCGCATTAAGCAGGATATGCTAGATGCACAACAACTTAATGTTAACAAGACGCCTGGTTTTTTTGTTAATGGAAAGCCGCTAGTACATTTTGGCTACGAACAACTTCAACAGTTAGTCGAGTCTGAGATTGCAGCTAATTATTAGTCTATTAACAAAAGTAGGGGAGAATGCAGAATTTGCTTATCGATCATAAAAGAGGGCGGAAGGATTTAAAAGTGAGCCATTGGTTTAATATTATTCTCTCCGTCCTCTTTTTCTTCTATTTTATTATTTTGTAACAAGGTTTATATTTTTTACCATCTAATTTCATACGGTTTTGTTCTACAAACGATGCCAATAATGAATCCATATGCGCCATGATTTCGGCATCGCCATTAATTTCAAAATGGCCATGTTTTTCGATCGCGCGTACTCCTTCCTCTTTTACATTACCAGCGACGACGCCTGAAAAGGCACGCCTTAGATTCGCAGCGAGTAAATGCTTTTCTTGATCGCTATGTAAGACGAGGTTACGCATATTCTCGTGTGTGGGATTAAAAGGACGTTGAAATTCTTCATCAATTTTAAGTAGCCAATTGAAGTGGAATGCATCTTTATGTTGTTTACGAAATTCGCGAACTTGTTCTATGCCTTTTGCCATCTTTTTAGCAACGGTTTCTGGCTGATTAATAATAATGCTATAGCGTTTTTGTGCCTGTTTTCCTAATGTAGCGGCGATAAACTCGTCAATTTTTGTAAAGTATTCTTTAGAACTTGCAGGGCCAGTAAATATTAAGGGGAAGGGAATGTGAGTATTTTCCGGATGTAACAACACGCCGAGAATATAAAGTATTTCTTCTGCAGTACCTACACCACCTGGAAATACAATAATGCCATGACTCATACGAACAAAAGCTTCAAGCCGCTTTTCGATATCAGGCATGATAACAAGGTTGTTAACAATAGGATTAGGTGACTCAGCTGCGATAATGCCAGGTTCGGTAACCCCAAAATACTGTCCATTCTTAATACGCTGTTTAGCATGACCGATGGTTGCCCCTTTCATTGGACCTTTCATTGCGCCGGGTCCGCAACCTGTACAGATATCGAGACCACGTAGTCCAGATTGATAGCCTATTTCTTTGGTGTAATCATATTCATTGCGCTTGATAGAGTGTCCACCCCAACAAACTACGAGTTTTGGATCGACTTCAGACTGCATAACGTTGGCATTTCTAAGGATATGGAAAATGGCATTGGTTATTCCATCCGATGTATCGAGATCAAAGTTCGGGTTGTCATAAATTTCATCGGATAAAAATATAATATCGCGCAAAACAGCAAATAAATGCTCATTGATACCGGTAATCATCTTTCCATCAACAAAGGCATGTGCCGGTGCATTAGACACTTCGAGTTTGATACCTTTTTCTTGTTGTATGACACGGATATCAAAAGATTGATATCGCTCCATAAGTTCTTTGCCATCATCCAACGTACTGCCGCTATTGAGTACCGCTAATGAGCAGTTACGCAGTAGGTTATATAAGCCACCTTTGCTGGCATCCAATAATTTAGCGACTTCTGCTTTTGAAAGAAGAGCGAGGCGGCCAACGGGAGAGATTCGAGCATCAATTACTTCGTATTTCATTAAGTATCCTATGTTTTTATATTTATAAGCTTAATACTAGGCGTCGGAACGTATTTATACAATAATTTATTTAAAGAGCCCCTTTACAACCATTGCTAACTAAATAGGTTATTAGTTGTTACCCTGTGTGTAAGTTGCATTGTAAATTTTTGAAGTAAAAATTAAGTTTTAAAAGTTGCTTTAAAATGTAAAACTTAATTCTCCTTATATAATTACGGTAAAAAAATATTGGATATTAGATTCGTGAACTTCACTCATAAAGAACTTACTGAACTAGCCGTTAAATGGTTAAAAAGATCGCAAAGTCAAAAAGGGCCGGGCTGCCAGATTGCTGTTTCTGAATGTCGCAGTGGAAGATCGGATGAAATACCGGATGCAATTGGTTTTAGGGCTACCGGGAAAAATGATGGCTCTGTCATTGTTGAGGTAAAGGTGAGCCGTAGTGACTTTCTTGCGGATGCAAAAAAAGCTCATCGAAATGGCTCCGTTAAAGGTTTAGGGAATTGGCGTTATTACTTGTGCCCAGAAGGCGTTATTAAGCCAGATGAGTTACCGGAACATTGGGGCCTGTTATATGTTAATAATCGTGGACACATAAAGCCGATTGTAGGTCCGATTCTCGAAAGTAATTATAGAAAAAGAATGCGTCTTATTGAATCTATGCGTCATGAGTCAAATTCGGATGGTGAACGTTTTTTATTAGTTAAATTAGTATCACGTGTCGGAGATGCTGAAGCACTTAATACTAAGTATCGCGAACTCAATAATGTTGTGAGTCGGTTAGAAAAAGATAATGATGATACGCGAGCAATAAATAAAACCTATTCAAGAATAATTTGGCGTTTTAATAAAATGGTTGATGCCATCCGAAAGGAGTCAAAGGTGATCGTTTCCAAGGTTGAAGATGCGTTGGATTTTAAACAAAGTGATCTTAAAATTAAAAAAAGACGTCATTAGAATGTAGCCAAAGTTTTTGTTTATGGCTAAAAACAATATCAAGAAAGGAGTATTTATTCACTTCCAAAGATAACAAGCTCATTGGAATCTAACCATTGTGGGTATTTAGTCATCGCTTTGGCGAATATTGGATTTTGATAATGATTATTAAGCCATTGTTGGAGCTTCGGGTACGGGGCTTGTTTATACCATTTTTTATCCACATTTGAGAATTGTCTGATAAAGGGCAAAACGGCATAGTCGACTAAACTTGCAGAATTTCTCATTATAAAATTATGTTTTGTTAAGCACTCTTCAAGATAGTTAATAAAGCTTTCACATTGGTGCCGATAAGAAATGATATTACTATCGTGATAACGAGCAGCCGCTTTATATTTTTTTAACGCTTCGACAAACTCATTATCACACCATTTTATTAACGCGAGCATATTGGCTAAACCATCATCTTCACTACTGTAAAGTAAATTGCTGGGGTCATTTCGTTGTAATGCCCATAGCATAATATCAAGGCTTTCATCAATGACTGACGAATCACTCAAAACTAAAACCGGAACCGTACCTTTAGGTGATGCGGTTAACATTTGAGTGGGAATATTATTCATTACGATATCACGCAAGACAATGGACTGGTTTGCCAATAATATTCCAATCCTTGCTCGCATTGCGTAAGGACATTGACGTAAAGAATAAAGTATTGGTAATGACATTGTTCTAATAGGCTATATTTTTAGTTCTTGCAATCATTGTGAATAGTTTCTCAGTTTGTAAATAGTTTTTTATTGTGGGCGCTGCTTGCTTGACGTTATAAATTTCAATACATAGTATCACTGTCGCGGGAATGGATCCCGTTTCTTAATCGCATTAAACAGGAGTAACAATTATGCGCACTACTACTAAAGTTATAATTTTAAATATGTCTCTTATCTTGATGGCAGCTTCAACGACGGTTATTGCTGCTAACCACAATCGTGGAAATTCAATGTCTCAAAATCAAGGTCAAGCACATTCAGCAGGAATGCAGTCTCCAGCGGGTGTACCATCTCCAGCATCAGGAATGGATGCTCCTGCAGGAATGCCTATACCACCTGCTACCGGAATGCAGTCTCCAGCGGGTGTGCCTTCACCAGCCGCAGGACAAAATCCAGCTGCAATGCAATTTGAAAAAGGTACATATGGTGGCTATAAGCGGCACGGTGATATGTAGCTATAATAGGGCTTCAGAGTAATAATTCAGTGAAATAAATGAATTCAGTTTTCCCTATTACTCACTACTTTATAGAAAACTTAACTGCGTTAAGGGAGCTAATATACTCCCCTAACGTATAGATTGAGAATGATTCAATACTTAGGTGCTTTCTTGAACATTTTTTGTATCTTAGTGACTTGTTTCTTTTCCCATTGTTCAGCGGCTTTCCACATCATTTTAGCTTTTTGTTCACTAACTTTTAACAATGCTTTTTCGCGTTTCATCACTGCATTAAGTTGATCTTTTAATACTGTAATCTCAGCTTTTGCTGCTGCTTTGGCCAGTTTGAGTTCTTCACGCGCGGAAGTATTAGCTGCTCTTAAAGCTTCCCTTGATGCTTTAAGATCTGTTCTGAGTTGTTTGGTTAAATCGTTACGTTTACGAGTTGCCACGCCTTTGTGCGCCGTTGCCGATGAACGTTTTTTAGTGGATGCTTTTTTCTTACTTGCCATGATTAATATCTCCCTTCGTTTTTATTTAGTTATCAGTATAAAGTATAGTCGTTTATTACTAATATATTTATTTGAATCACTCCGATCTCTTTATCTTTTACTCTATATATTTAAATAGTTATTGAGCTAGATCAAGATGATCTAATAATAAGTTAATAGAATAAACGGGGGCTGAGGCTCTTAAAGTATATGATATCTTACTGGCGTTGTTATTTATTATTGGTTCTGTGAGTGAGATGCGCTACATTGATCGTAAGTTTGTAAAAAAGAAAGACAATATTAGAAAATGAAAATAAATGGAGTCAGCCTCAAATACTTAGACATTAAAAAGGAGATGATCAATGAATACGATAATTGTTGTTGCTGATAGCTCACGTGCTCGTATTTTTACGGCAGATTCTGCTCATTCACCATTAAATGAAATAGAGACTATGGCTCATCCAGAAGGGCGAATGCACGAGCAAGACATGGTTAGTGATATGCCTGGAAAAGGGGGCGGTGGTGATCATGCTTATCAGGAGAAGGTTGAACCAAAGAGGCAAGAAATGATTCAGTTTGCTAAACGTATTGCTGATTATTTAGATGAGGCACGTAAAGCTAATAAACTTGATAAGTTATTGATTGTTGCTGCGCCCGCATTTCTGGGAGAGTTAAGGACTCATCTATCTGCTGAAACAAGTGAGAAAATAGCCTTTGAACTTGATAAAAATCTTGCGCATCATGACGAGAAAGATATTCGTCAGCATTTATCTAAATTTTTCACATAGAAAACTTAACTGGTTAAAGGGGCGGAGAGATTTATTTTTAATCACTCTAATCTCTTTATCGTTTAGTATGAGCATATGACAACTGATAAAGAACAATTAAGACTGTTTTTTGCTCTATGGCCTGATGATAATGTGCGTGAGTTATTAGCTAAGTTTAATATTGAACTTAGCCAGAAATGTAACGGCACGCCGATGCGCGCTAGTAATTTACATATAACTCTGGCTTTTCTAGGTAATGTTGCAAAGAGCCGTCTGGAATGTTTAGTACCAATGGCAGAAGCGACCACATTTAAACCTTTCGAAATGACATTGAATCATCTGGGGTTTTTTACCAGCAGTAAAATTATATGGGCCGGACTCGAAGAGGAACCCGATGCTTTAATGGAATTGGCAGCCGCACTTTTTAAAGGTGCGATTGCATGTGACATTCAAATGGATCCGCGCCCATTTAAACCCCACCTTACTTTGATGCGCAAGGCGAACCAGTTGCTTGAGTATGAACATGAGTTAGAGCTAAAACCTGTGCATTGGCTTGCCAATGATTTTTGTCTGGTGGCATCGGTGAACAACTCAGATGGGGTTGAGTACAAAGTTCTAAATCGCTGGCCTTGAGCTGTGTCATGTTTTGTTGTGATTTTTGTAATAATCATATTGAGAATTTGTTTCATTCATAACCGAATGCTAGTCTTAATGAATGAGGTGCAGGGTTTTGTCTTACATTTCAGCGACAAAATAGCAGACTAGATATAGAATTATTTAAAATTCATGGCTGAACAATGACAACTAAAAATAAATATAAGGTTTCTGTTGATAGTCTCTATAACCATTGCGACTTATCACATCTTTCATTCAATACAACGACTGATTTAACGGGTGGTCATGAGTATCTCGGCCAAAATCGAGCTATAGAGGCTTTAAAGTTTTGCATTGGAATGAAATACGACGGTTATAATCTTTATGTCTTGGGTTCAAGCGGCCTGGGGAAAAATACTGCTGTAAAGAAAATACTCGAAAAAGAATCGGCGACAGCAGAAACGCCAGGTGACTTGTGTTATATAAATAATTTTAAAGAAGCACATAAACCACTTGTACTAAAACTCCCTGCCGGTTATGGACAAAAATTACGACAAAATATGTTGAAATTGATTGATGATATTCTTGTTTCTATACCCGGAGAATTTGAAAGTGATGAGTACATAACCCGATCTCAAGCTATTCATGATGTACTTTCAAAGAAGGAAGTCTCGGCATTTGAAAAAATATCTGAAGAGGCCGCTAAGAAAAATATTGTTCTGTCACGTACTGCCGATAGCTATACTCTTGAATCGAAGAAAGATGGAAAAATTCTTTCAGCTGAAGAGTTTGAATTATTAGATGAGAAGCTGAGGGGAAAATATAACAAGCTTATTGATGAAGTTGAAACTAAAGTTATTGAGGCTTATCAAAAGATACTTGTATGGCAAAAAGAAGACAGGGAACAGATTAAAATATTAGATAGGGAGTTGTCGGAAAGAGTTATTACTCAGTTCGTCACTGAACTAAATGCTACTTACAGTGAGCTGCCCGAGGTTTTAAATTTTATTTATACTATTAAGCGGGATATCATTGAACATGCGAATGACTTTCGTTATTACAGTTTAGAAAAAGAACAGGGGAGTACTAATCGAGATACTCTTCTTTCTGCATTTTCAAAATATCATGTTAATGTTTTGGTCGATAATAGCAAAACCATTGGAGCACCAGTTATCTACGAGGCTAATCCAAGCTATCTTAACCTGATAGGGCGGATAGAACATGTCTCCCAGCTCGGAACACTACTCACAGATTTTACACTTATCAAAGCAGGCGCATTACATCGTGCCAATGGTGGCTATCTAGTTTTGGATGCGCGTAAAGTATTGATGTCAAATTTTTCATGGGAAGGATTAAAGCGTGTCATTCACGCTCATGAAGTGCGTATAGAATCATTAGAGCAAGAGATTAGTCTTGCAAGTACTACTTCCTTGCAGCCAGAATCTATTCCTATTGATGTTAAAGTTATCCTCACAGGAAGTCGTTTGCTTTATTACTTTCTTAAGCAATATGATCCTGAGTTTGGCCTATTGTTTAAGGTAGCTGCAGATTTTGCAGAAGATATTGAGCGTAATAACGAGAATAGTGAGCTTTATGCGCAAATGATAGCACTTATGCAGAGTGAAAATAATCTCACACCAATTAATAAGAAGGCTGTGCAACGAATTATCGAGCACTGTTCCAGACTGCTCGAAGATAGCGAGAAGATATCTTTACACAAGGGTAGCCTGCTGGATATTTTAAGAGAGGGTGCGTACTGGGCCAAACAAGTTAAAGGAAAAGAGATAACAGAAGTTGATATACAAAAAGCAATTGATACCAGACAGAACAGGTTAGAGCAAACTCGTGAGCGTATGCATGAAGAAGTATTAAGAGGAAATTACTTGCTTGATACAGATGGTGAAAAAGTTGCACAGATTAATGCTTTAAGTGTATTACAATTTGGGGATTTCTCTTTTGGTCAGCCCTGTAGAATTACTGCAACAGCAAGATTGGGGCAAGGCAAGATAATTGACATTGAACGTGAAGTAAAACTCGGTGGTTCGATTCATTCAAAGGGTGTAATGATTCTTTCTTCATATCTTGCTAATCGTTATGCAAAAGAACAACCTATGTCTTTATCAGCCAGTTTGGTATTTGAACAGTCATATGGTATGGTCGAAGGTGATAGTGCCTCTGCAGCTGAGCTTTGTGCACTACTTTCTGCAATTTCTGACATTCCTATAAAACAAAATTTTTCGGTTACCGGTTCGGTAAATCAATACGGAGAGATACAGACTATTGGTGGTGTAAATGAAAAGGTAGAAGGTTTTTATGATGTTTGTAATGCAAGAGGACTAACAGGGCAGCAGGCCGTTATTATCCCCAAATCGAATATAAAACATCTTATGTTGCGTGCAGATGTACGTAAGTCAATAAAGAAAAAATTGTTTGCAATTTACGCCGTAGAAACAATAGATCAAATGATGGAATTATTAACGGACAAAAAATCAGGTAGTCTCGATAAAAATAATGTCTACCCTAAGGAAACTATAAATAATATTCTGCAGGATCGTTTTAATAATCTGAATATTTTGCACAAACACTTTTCTGACAAAGATTTAAAGGAATAACCGTACCCCCACTTTATGCTAGGATGATATTCATAATTGTAAATGTAATTTGTAAAGAAAATTTAGCTTGCCCTGAGGTTCCTCATGCTGTTTCAACTAGCTGCTGACTTTATTATTTTTCTCCATTTTACTTTTATTGTGTTTGTTCTTGTTGGTGGCATCCTGGTATTAAAATGGCGTTGGCTTATCTGGCTACACATACCGGCTGTAATATGGGGTGCGTTAATTTCATTTATGGGCTGGGTTTGCCCGCTTACTCCTCTTGAGAATATGTTAAGTCAAGCTGGAGGAGATGAGGTGTATTTAACGGGTTTTATCGAACATTACATTGTTCCTTTAGTTTACCCATCGGGTTTCAATCATGAAATGTTTGTCGCTATGGGCATTTTTGTCATTGTTGTTAATGTTATTGTGTATACAATATTTTTTAGTCAACGCAAGAAGAAGTGAGTTTATACCAAAAGCATACGGGATCAGGCCTTACATTTCACATCCAAAAATTCTATATTTGGTGTTAGAGTAATAAGCGGGGGCAGAACACAGATTCCTTAATACTAATATTATTTTCACTACTACTACAGGCTTGAATGGATGTTTACTTTCACAGACAGCTATCTCTACAAACGTTTCTTCGTTAGTATCATAGAATGATCAAGCTTAGTATTAATGGAAGATCTGTCGAGGTGAATGATGGCTCGACTTTGCTCAATGTAGCCAAGGAAGCAGGCGTATATATTCCCACGTTCTGTCACTATCCTCGTTTGCCTTGTCATGCTGTATGCCGAATGTGTCTGGTGAATGTTGAAGGTGAAGCCCGGCCACAACCTGCCTGTGTTACCAAAGCGAATGAGGGTGATGTTATTGAAACGGACTCAAAAGATCTACAGGAATTTCGTAAAACAAATGCACAATGGTTGTTGGCTCGTCATCCGAACGACTGCATTCGATGTGAAGTAAACGGCTCTTGCAAGTTGCAGAGTTTTGTTAGCGAGTATCAATTGGAGGACAGTTGGGAAAAAGTTCCGATAGGTTCGGTAGACCATCCGGAACATATTCTGACTGATCACACATCGCCGAGTATCTGGCGTGATCTTTCAAAATGCATTGAATGCGGCTTGTGTGTAGAGGCATGTGGCGATGCGGGACAACAACAACACGTGATCGGATTTGCAGAGCGTGGCTCAGATCGGTTACCCGTTACTGTTTTTGATCGATCCCTGGCTGATACCCAATGTATCTCCTGTGGACAATGCACTCTTGTTTGCCCAGTTGGTGCTTTGATCGAGACACCACACTGGCACGATGTTCTGCATACCCTTGATGCTCGTCGTCGTGTTTCCGTCGTACAGGTTGCACCTGCAACGCGTATTGCCATTAGTGAAGAGTTTGGAATGAAACCCGGTACTGTAAGCACGGGCAGAATGATCAATGCACTAAGACAACTGGGTTTTGATTACGTGTTTGATACCAATTTTGGCGCCGACTTAACGATCATGGAAGAAGGCACTGAACTTTTAACGCGTTTGAATAGTGATAAGGGCAATCAAAATCGGTTACCGCTTTTTACTTCTTGTTGCCCTGGATGGGTTAATTGGGTTGAGATCAACCGACCTGATCTTTTACCACACCTGAGCACAACAAAATCACCGCAGCAAATGCATGGTGCACTTACCAAACGGGGCGCTTTCGCACGTTCGCTTGGTGCTGAATTCGCCGAAGGAAAGTCAGAACCCTATGTTGTTAGCGTAATGCCCTGCACTGCTAAAAAAGACGAAGCGGTTCGGCCTGAACTATCCGGTGATTTAGATCATGTTCTTACAACACGCGAATTGGCCAGAATGATTAAAGCGCGTGGTATTTCGTATAGTGCCTTGCCGGAAGTGGGTACGTTCGATAATCCACTTGGTGAAAGTACCGGTGCTGGACAGATTTTTGGTGCATCGGGTGGTGTTATGGAAGCAATGGTGCGTACAGCATCTCATTTTATTGGAGAGGAAAACTCACTTCCGATGGAATGGCATCAACTGCGCGGGGTAAGTGCGGGAATTAGAACGGCCGAGATTCCTGGTTTAGGTAAGGTCGCGATCTGCAATGGCATTGCAACAGCGCAACATATGCTGGAAACAGAAACATGGCGAGATGAGTTCGTCGCCATTGAGGTGATGGCATGTATTGGTGGCTGTTTAGGTGGTGGTGGTGAACCAAAATCTATGGATCCGCTTGTGCTAGAGAAACGCATGCAGGCCATTTATAACATAGACAAAAATGTACCGCGACGTCGTTCGTATGAAAATCAAGACATTCAAAAGTTATATGCAACAGAATTGAAAGAACCTAATTCCCCTCAAGCGCACGCATTACTTCATACAAGTTATGCTGCACGAAATTCAAAACGATTGCTTTTGATGCGCTTTCTCGATTGTGTCGACAGGCGAGATGGCAATGCAGCCGCTAACCTATTTCATCCGGATGCGTTGTGGTCAACGGCTTCACCTTTCGGTGACATTCAGGGTAGCGAAAATATCGAAGCGTTAATTAATACTAAGCTACCACCACGCAAGTATGGCCCGGCGTATGCCCGACATAGAATGGAGTCTACTGCGGGTGTTGATGATCTCACTGTCGTTACGCCCGCGGGCGAACGATGCCGGTTTAGTTTGGAAGTCGACACTATAGATGATGGTAGTCAGTCTAGGGTGGTGATTAAAAATCTTGTGCGAGAGATTCTGTAATCTGTTAAAGGAATCCTTTAAATTCTAATCCAGTTTTAAAAGACTGATTTAACTGTTCAATCTTTAATTTCCATTCCGTTTTTTTTGAAATGGAATATTTTTCTTTATCAATCTATCTATCGAACAACTAACATTCACAAAACACTGAACACGATGGCTGCTAACTGAATATCATGGCTCACTTGTGAAAACATAGCGAAAAGTGGAATCTTTACAATAATTAAGGGAGTAGAAGCCCTTTACACCATGAAGTAAGTTGGATATTAATCATCAATTTTTATGCATATTTGCTATAATTTACGGCCTTGCAATATGCACTGGATTTACGTTCCAGCGAGCTGAATAGGTTTTATTTTATGTCCAATTTTTCGTCTAGGGTTGTTATTTCCGCACTCTATCACTTTGTGATCCTTAAAGATTACGTTGCTTTGCGTCAGCCATTGCTGGATTTAATGTTAGCAAACAACATTAAAGGCACACTGTTATTAGCCCGTGAGGGTATAAATGGCACCGTGGCTGGTTCTCAGGAATCCATTGATATCTTATTTAACTGGTTTAAGTTAGATAGCCGCCTGGAGGATGTTCGGCAAAAAGTCTCGTATGATGACGAAATGCCGTTTTACCGTACTAGAGTTAAATTAAAAAAAGAAATTGTTACCATGGGAATAGAGGGTATCGACCCGACGCATGTGGTAGGTACTTATGTTAAACCTGAAGATTGGAATGCGTTAATTTCTGACCCTGATGTAACCTTAATTGATACACGAAATGAGTACGAGGTTGGCATTGGTACATTTAAGAATGCAGTTAATCCGAGTACTGAAACATTTCGTGAGTTTCCTGATTTTGTGAAAAATAATATGGACGCCTCTAAACATAAAAAAGTTGCGATGTTTTGTACTGGCGGGATCCGCTGTGAAAAATCTACTGCGTATTTAAAAGAGCAGGGCTTTGATGAAGTCTATCATTTGCAAGGTGGTATATTGAAGTATCTGGAAACGGTGCCAGAGCAAGAGTCATTATGGCAGGGCGAATGTTTTGTCTTTGATAATCGGGTTAGTGTGACGTATGCGCTTGAAAAAGGGCAATACGATCAGTGCCATGCTTGTCGATTACCGATTACTGAAGATGATAAGAAAAACGCAAAGTATATTCAGGGTGTAAGTTGTCATCATTGTTATGACAAAAAAACTGATCTTCAGCGTGAACGGTTTAAACAACGCGAATTGCAGGTTCAGTTAGCTAAAGCGCGTGGCGAAGAACATATCGGTTCGGATATGCAGGCCATTAGTAAACGGCGTAAAGAAATGAAGTATAAAATGCGTAAGAAAAAATAAAAGAGTAATTATTTCTAATAATATTAAATACAACTGCATTCTGATGCTACCTTATACCTTCAATTCGTTATTACGTTACTATATACCGCTATGACACTTCCAATTGATGAACTACTGCCACAACTTGTTACGACGCTGAATAAAGGTTCGTGCGTTGTTGTGCAAGCGCCGCCCGGCGCGGGTAAAACGACACGCGTGCCGTTGGCTTTACTGACGTGTGATTGGCTGGAAGGGAAAAAGATTATCATGCTCGAACCCCGTCGCATTGCCGCCCGTGCGGCTGCACGTTATATGGCGACTTGTTTGGGTGAGCGTGTGGGCGAAACGGTGGGGTATCGTGTGCGTTTCGATAATAGCACGAGTTCTAAAACCCGAATTGAGGTGGTGACCGAGGGCATTTTTGCTCGACTGTTGCAGGATGATCCGGCATTAGAAAAGTACGGCGTTGTAATTTTTGATGAGTTTCACGAACGTAATCTGAATTCCGATCTTGGCCTGGCGCTGTGCATCGATTCACAACAAGGCTTGCGCGAAGATTTAAAAATTATCGTTATGTCGGCAACGCTTGATGGTGCCGCTGTTTCTAAACTTTTGTGTGATGCGCCGATTATTACCAGTGAAGGTCGCAGCTATCCGATAGTAATTTGTCATCATGCACTTAGCAATAATTTTGCACGCAATCGTCGTGCTTTTCTGGCGGAGCTCACGCAGCACATCATTCAAGTTTTAGATGAAGAACACGGAAGTATGTTGGTGTTCCTGCCTGGTGCAGGTGAAATTCGGCAAGTGGCCTTGATGTTAAATGAGATATTAAAGGAGGGCTTGCAGGCGGCGAAACTTACGAGCAATATTTTAATTGCGCCGCTGTTTGGTCAGCTCACCGCAGCGGAACAAGACGCCGCGATTCAACCGGCTACAGAAGGCAAACGTAAGATAGTATTAGCCAGCGCGATTGCTGAAACAAGTTTAACGATTGAAGGCATTCGTATTGTGATCGATAGCGGTTTGATTCGTATCCCACTTTTTGATTCCAACACCGGCATGACCCAATTGAAGACCTTACCAGTTTCACAGGCCAATGCCGATCAACGCTGCGGCCGTGCCGGTCGTTTGCAAGAAGGCGTGTGTTATCGTTTGTGGTCTCAAAGTACGCATCTATTAGCGCATAGCACGGCAGAAATACTTGATGCCGATCTCGCCCCGTTGATTTTGGAACTAGCGCAGTGGGGTGTTACCGATGTGAATGGTTTGCGCTGGATCGATCCACCGCTCGTGCCTCATGTTGCACAGGCCAGAGATTTATTACAGCAATTGGGTGCGTTGGATTCCAACAATCGGATTACGGTGCATGGTAAGGCGATGGCCGAATGGGGCACACATCCGCGCCTTGCGCACATGATGTTGCGCGCGAAAACTATCGATGCTGGTGTACTTGCTTGTGAAGTGGCAGCCATCTTAACTGAACGTGACGTACTACGCGGTAGCGCAGCTCGCGAGAGTGATCTGCATTATCGTATTGAGGTGTTGCGTGCCCACATAAATAACTCCCAAAAAAATCATAACCAAAATAATAAAACTAGCAATCACGATATTGATAAGGCTGCATTGCGTCAGGCGCAGGTGGCGGCGAAGCAATGGCAACGCCAGTTACAGCTAACGGTAAATAATTCGACTGTTAATAATTCTGCTGTTAATAATTATTCAGGCGATTTAAAATTTTTGGGCGTGGTGCTAGCATATGCGTATCCCGATCGGATAGGTTGTCGCAGAGATAACTCGTCGCGTTATCTGTTGAGTAATGGTCGTGGTGCGATCTTAAGTGAAGGGGATCCACTTTGCACAGAAGAGTTGATCGTTGCTGCGAATTTAGATGGCGCACGAGAGGCGCGTATTTTTCTTGCTGCCGGCTTGCACCGCGAACATTTGGAGCCATACCTTGGTGAGCTCATTCAAGTTCGATCAGTAATACATTGGGATGATCGCCAGGCCTGTGTTCAGGCACGAACGCAACAATGCATCGGTGATATTGTTATCGATGATGCTCCCTTGTCGGATGTCGATCCGGACGCGATGGCCGATGCGTTGTTTGAGGGTATACAGCTACGAGGCATTAACTGTTTGCCTTGGCATGATTCCACGCGTGCGTTACAGGCGCGCATGCAATTTATACATGACCATATTGATTCCAACTGGCCAAACGTGAGTGATGCAATCTTGCTCGACTCACTCGATACCTGGTTGAAACCGTATTTAAATAATAAATCGCGACTATCGCATCTTGAACGACTGGATCTCAATAGCATTATGTTGTCGCAACTATCGTGGGAACAACAGCAACGACTTGATCAGATGGTGCCGACCCATATTAACGTACCGAGTGGTTCAAGCATCCGCGTTGACTACACACACTTTCCACCGGTATTAGCTGTACGCTTACAGGAAATGTTTGGTCTCGCCGATACGCCACATATCGCAGATGGAAAGATCGCCGTACTGTTGCATTTACTCTCACCGGCACGACGACCGGTACAGATCACCCAGGATCTCGCCGGGTTTTGGCAGAGCTCGTATCATGACGTTAAGAAAGATCTCAAAGGACGTTACCCCAAACACCTCTGGCCAGACAATCCATTGCAGGCACAGGCAACGTCCAAAGCAAAACGTAGGGGCGAGTAATTAGAAACATAATCACGGTGCATCGGATCGGATTTTCAAATACATATTTTAGATACAGGGTCGGAGTGAATTATTTTAATCACTATGGTCTCTTTATCATTGATAAGTTTAGTTAAATCATTGCCAGTGACACATTAATCATCTATAAGTAGGTAGTGTTCTCTGTCGCTGAAAGTTCATTCAAATACGTGTAACGAACAATCTATGTAATCTAGATACATCATTCCTGCAAATAATAAGTGAGAAAATCATGAGTAAAGAACAAAAAACCAATAAAGAAAATAAAAAGAAATCTGCTCTGACGCCAAAGGAAAAAAAGGATAAGAAAAAGTTAAAAAAATTATCTAAATAAATGCCTAAATTGAAGACGATAATCAATATATGACAACGGTAATTAAAACGCGACCTGATAACGATGTTTCCTGTTCAAATTGCGTGGCTATTTGTTGCCGTTTAGAAGTATTGCTTATTACTGATACTGGCGTTCCCTATAATTTTATCGAGATAGATAAGTGGGGGGGGATGACTATGGCTCAGCTAGATGATGGCTGGTGTTCGGCCTTGGATCGAAATACGATGAGTTGTTCGATCTATGAGAAGCGACCCCAGATTTGTCGTGATCTTGTGATGGGAGGAAGCGAGTGTGTTTCCATACGAGCAGACTATCTGTAAGTCTTCCTTAAAAAAGGGACGAAGAGATTATTTTTGAGTAATTCGAATAATCTTATCTAAATGAATTCCTTTAGCATAAATGAAAATTTTCAATCAGGTTCTTCGGCTTCGCGTAGACGTTCTTGACGCTCTTGCTCTTCGAGGTGAGCTGCTTCGATAACGTCGACAATTTCTCCAAGATCGATGTCTTGTAAGTCTTCTTCGAATTGACCGGTGAGTTTGCTATCAGCAAGTAAAGTACCTTCTTCGTATAGATCCCAGATTTCTTTTGCATACAGAGTGTTGAGTAACTCAGGTGCAAATTGGCCATAGTAACGACGCATGTTGTTTACATCTCGCGCCAGCATCGACTCGGCATTGTTGTTGCCGGCTGCATCGACAGCCTGGGGTAAGTCGATGATCACCGGGCCGTGTTCATCTACCAGTACATTAAATTCTGAAAGGTCACCATGAATCAGTCCAACATGAAGCATTTGTACTATGTATTGCATGACGAGAGCATGATCTTCAATGGCTTTTTCGGCGCTCATTGTTACATCACCAAGACGTGGTGCAACTTCGCCGTTTGCATCGGTAATTAATTCCATTAGGAGCACGCCATCAAGACAGTCGTAGGGTTGAGGAACGCGAACGCCAGCAGCAGCAAGGCGGAACAGTGCATCGACTTCGGCGGTTTGCCAGGTTTCTTCTTGTTGTTTACGACCGAACTTTGAGCCTTTTTCCATGGCGCGAGCACGGCGGCTATTGCGGACTTTACGACCTTCTTGATAAAGAACGGCTTGTTTAAAGCCGCGTTTGTTCGCTTCTTTATAGACTTTGGCGCAACGGATATCAGAACCGCTTCGTACAACGAAAACGTCGGCTTCTTTGCCACTCATTAAGCGGCCGACGACTTCGTCTACCAGGCCGTTCTCGACTAAGGGTTGGATTCGTTTTGGTATTTTCATAAGTGGGATTTTACGCTATTTCATTAAATAATGTGCTATGACACCAAATTTTGCGTTATTTAATTGAAATAAGTCACTTTTAGTAAAAGGGCTGGTCCATTAAATGTAGCTTTTATAAATAATTTATTGAGATATTTTATATGAACCTTTTTGTCACTGACACTGTCATAGTTCGATACTAATAATAACCTTTGAGAACCTCCATATGAAAAATGTATTTGTTCTAATAGTCTTTTGCCTGATGATAATATCAGGTGCAGCCTTTTCTGCTGAAAAACCTTTATGGGGTGGTGCGGTTGTTAAGCATATTGACTATAAAGCTCAGAAAGTAGTTTACGATGTGAATGTTAAATCACTAGGTGCGATGAACAGTGTTTTGGATAGAGCCAGTTTTTTAAGCAAGATAACAGGAGCGGATCCCTTTGACAGTTCAATCGTACTTGTTTTACATGGGCCTGAAATTGAATTTTTTGCTCGAAAAAATTATTCTAAGTATAAAGATTTGATGCATCGTGCGCAGAGCCTTGTCGAAGGTGAAACCTTGAAAATCAGAATGTGCAAACTCGCAGCTGAAGGTCATGGTTTTAAACCGAGTGAAATACACGGTTTTGTTAAAATGGTTCCTATGGGTGATGCTGAGATAATTCGTTTACAAAATGAAGAAAATCATGCGTATATGCAGTAAAAGTAGTACAGACAATAAAAAAGATGTGTAATAGGTGTGGGCCACGTTTTATATTAGTTAGAAATGTTTCTAAAAATAACTTTGTCCTCTTAAACTCTAATCCAGTTTTAAACGGCTAATTAACTGCTCAATATCTAATTTTTCTTCCGTATTTATTGAAACGGAATATTCTTCTTCATCTTGCTCTATCGGCTGCCAGTTTTTAATTTGGTTTTCAAGAACCGTTATATCGGCATCTGAAACATCATTTTTTCTGTTACGTATTCTTTGTTTTAGTGTTTTTTCTGAAGCAATAAAATTCAACATAATAAAACGAACTTGTTTTTGTGATGCGAATTTATTAAATAATGTTCGTTGTTCAATTGTGGAAAAGGTAGCATCGACAATAACGGGAAACCCGGCATCAATCATACTTTTCGTCAAATCAAGTAGTTTAAGATACGTTTTGTGTGTAGCTTCTTTGGTATAAATACCTTGCTGAATATTGGCAGAAGAAATTTGTTCTGGTTGGATATTAAATAATCTTTTTCGTTCTACATCTGCGCGTATGCGAATAGCGCCAATTTTTTCAAGTAACGGTTGAGTTATTGTACTTTTTCCTGAAGCAGACATGCCATGTGTAATAATGATGAAAGGTTTTACCTTGCGTGTATACGTTAATGCAAGTTGAAGGTAATTAACGATTTCCGCATTAGCTTCATCGGATTCTTGTTGACTAATTCCTGCTTGAGCTACACGGATTGTATCGACCTTGGCCCGTACCATAACGCGATAGACAAGATAAAATCGTAATACACTGCATCCTTCATAGTCTCCGGTTAATTCTAAGTATTTGTTTAAAAAATGTTGTGCAAGTTCTGGTTGGTTATGAACGTCAAGATCCATAATCAAGAAAGCAATTTCACTTACAACATCAATCCATCGGAAATTTTCATTAAATTCTAGGCAATCAAAAGCAAGCGGTTTATTTTCATGCCAGGCTAAATTTCGAAGATGAAGGTCACCATGACACTCACGAATAAAACCTTTTTTCTTACGTTGTTCGAAAAGTTTTTTTATTTCATTAAATGTATCTTCAGTCCATCGTTCAATTTTTGATAGTAAGTCGATTTTTGATTTATCACTGATATTTTCACGAATCTGAATAAAGTTTTCTTGTGTGGGTTGATATACTTGTTCTGGCTCCCCAAAATTAGATGAAATATTTGCCACTTCGATGTTTTTATGAAATTGTGCAATTAAATTAGCAAAAGATTCAACCATATCCTGTCGTAGCTCATTTCGGGATAGCACATGGTCAAGCTGCATGTTTTGTGAAAATTGTTGCATCTTAACGGCATATTCGAATGCTTTTTCTTTATCCGTTAACACGGGCTTTTCAACAGAGCCTGATATCGGGATAACATCTAAATATATCTTGGGTGCAAGGCGACGATTTAGGCGTAGTTCTTCTTCACAATAAAACTTTCTTTTTTCAAGTGTAGAAAAATCAACAAAACCTAAATTAATAGGTTTTTTAATTTTGTATACAAAAGTACCGGTTAATATGACCCAGGATATATGTGTTTCGATTAACTGACAGGCATCCACGGGATGATCATAAAATTCGGGCTTTAACATTGCCTGAATGAATAGTGGTAAGTGATATGAGCCATTCTTATTTTGCATGATGATATTATGTATTATCAATTATTCAAACTGTTATAGCATACTCTATATATTTAAATAGTTATTGAGCCTGATCAAGATGATCTAAAAATGTGTTAATAAGAGCACAATAAATGCGGTTAATAAGTGAGTTCTGAGCTCCTTGATTAATAAAATAATAGGATTGGACGAACTTAGCTACTTGTATACTATTGTATAAAGCATTAAAACAGGACAGTATAAAGGTTTAGAATTACTATTTTAAATACAAAATGGCTACTTTAAGGAAGTACGTTATGGTTTGAAATTGAATTAGCATAGTCTAATCTTAATGTATGTAGCTTTTTTGAACGAAATTTTTTTAAAGCTAATGAGGTTAGAAAACAATTGATTCTAATATTAGGTTTAATTATTTTTTTCTGATAAAAATTTGTTTAAACATACAATGAGAGAGCTAGCTTCCGATGACATTTTTTACCCAAGGATTAAATAGCCACGAATTAATGCCATATGTTCGGCTCTTTAATAAAAAAATAGTAGAAAGAACACACAAAACTGATCCAAAGCATCGTATTGATTTTGGTGGACATCCAGATACTGAAATAGCTGATGCTTCACACTCTGGTGTTGCAATACAGTCATATCATGATGTTGAGGAGACACCTCATAGCGATACAAAGTTAATCGCTAGTCAGATTATGTCTTTAGGCCCCGTAACACTGAATCCGCAAGACTCAATAGCGAAAGCTGTAGACGTTCTTAAAACAAAAAACTTAAGACATATTCCTATCGTAAAAGAAAATAATATGGTTGTTGGATTAATTTCAGAACGCGATATTCTTCATTATCTCAGTGATGCGAAATTTCATTCTTGAGTTATGGGCATAAATGTTCTGTGTTTTGTGCGATGAGTTTATAATATGATCACATTTATTCGAAAATGGTTTGAAAGGAATATTATAAAGCGTTCAACTATGTCAGTTAGTGAATGGCAAGACGCGTTTGCATCTTTACCTTTATTAGTTGGATTGTCATCTGCAGATAAAAAGCAACTACAAGATTTAGCTATATTATTTTTACATAAAAAAGTTATCGAGGGCGCCAATGGATTTATTGTTACACCGAAAATGACATTGATTATTGCGTTACAAGCTTGCTTGCCAATATTAAAGTTGGGGCTGGAGTACTATTCTGGTTGGTTGTCTGTCATTGTTTATCCTTCTGGCTTTGCGCCTAAACGTGTATTTACCGACGAGTACGGTGTAGAGCATCATATGCAATCGAACTTGGCGGGAGAGTCATGGCAACGTGGGCCGGTAATTTTATCCTGGGATGAAACTGAATTTGCTGGCGCTATTGATGGTAGTAACTTGGTGATTCATGAGTTTGCTCATAAGCTTGATATGCAAAATGGACTGGCAAATGGTTACCCACCCTTGCATTCCAATATGAAGTCAAAAGAATGGGTTGATGCCTTCAGTTCAGGATTTAAGGTAATTCAAAGACAATGTCACTCTGGCAAGGGACATACTATTGATTGCTATGCTGCAACATCTCCCGCAGAATTCTTTGCTGTTATGAGTGAAGTATTCTTTGAATGCCCTGATATTGTTCGCAAGCACTATAATGCTATCTACAAACAACTATGTGAATATTATCGTCAAGATCCATTAAGCAGGTTACATTAGCTATAAAATAACTCTAGTGTACAGCACATCATTTGCTACACTAACTTTATATAACAAGATTAACTATCCTGAGGTTCTGATGAAAGATTTCTGGAATGAACGTTATGCGGAAGAGGGGTTGGCCTATGGCGTTGAGCCGAATGTTTTTTTGACGGAGGTTGTCGACCTAATTAAACCAGAAGGTAAAGTATTAGTAGTAGGGGATGGCGAGGGCAGAAATGGTGTTTGGTTGGCATCGGAAGGTTTCGATGTGACCTCGGTGGATTATTCCAATATCGCAGTCGAAAAAATTAATGCACTAGCCAAGAAATCTGATGTGAATATAAATACGGTTTGTGCTGATCTAAATGACTGGGATTGGCCTTTGGAAGAGTTTGATGCAGTGGTTGCTGTTTATGTACATTATCCCTCTGAGTCCAGAGAAGTAATGCATCATAAAATGTTGGAAGCTTTAAAACCAGGTGGAAAAATCATTATGGAAGCCTTTAATAAAGCACAACTGGATTACCCTAGTGGAGGACCACCCGTTCTGGATATGTTGTTTTCCGAACAAGAATTAAAAGATGATTTCAGTAGGCTTAATATTCAGGAAGTCTATGAGAAAATTGTTTACCTCAATGAAGGTAAGTATCATGTAGGAGATGGTGCAATTGTACGGCTGATAGGTGAAAAGAATGCCTAAATAAGAGTAGGTATAAAGATCTCTTCCAAATATAAATAGTAGCGTTAGGATCTGAAAAATGAGATATGCGGAAAACTGGACAAAAATAGATATTGAGCATCTGGATTTAGAGAAGGTGCTTGCTTGGTGCAACGAAAACCTTAAAGGTAAACAATTCATCGAAGAGAAAACTATTAAGTTTGAGATCGATGAAGAAGCCACTCTGTTTAAATCAGAATACAAGGAATGATTTAAATATATAGGTGTAACAAAACTTGATAATTTTTGAATTTATTTCAATCTTTGTGATGCTTCCTTTGGCGGCATCCTTTATTGATATGCCTTTTTACTTGATATTATCGCCAATGTTAGTTGCATTTGTTTACTCTGTCTGGTGGTTGTTTTTTTGTCAGAAAATGCGTTGGAAATATTTGTTGCGTTCTGAATCACTAGTAATTGATAAAAAACAATTAAAAATTATTTCTCTAAGATTTATTGTTTGTGTGATTTTATTAACAGGATTAGTTCTACAGTTATATCCCGACAAGTTCTTAAATTTCCCTCTGCAGTATCCTTTATTATTCTTGGGGTTTATTTTTTTATATCCAATACTTTCTGTTTTACCTCAGGAATTATTGTATAGAACATTCTTTTTTGAGCGTTATCAAACAATTTTTAGAAAACCGAAAATTATGATTCTAGCAAGTGCGATTACATTTAGTTTTTTACATATTATTTATCACAATTATGATTCTGTATTGCTTACGTTAATCGGTGGTTATTTTTTCTCGCAGAGTTATAGAGCAACGCGCTCATTACTTATTGTATGTATTGAGCATAGTCTTTACGGGGTTTTAGTGTTTACGTTAGGGTTCGGAGGTTTTTTTATCCGAGGATTGAAGGAGGTAGGCCTTGTTTTGTAGTAAGGGATGGCTCTTGGACTCTTTTTCCTTTTTCATAAATAATTTTTTGCAGGCGTATTTGATCCTGGCGTTCCATTTTCTTGTGTTTCAGATATTCATCTTTTTTCATTTCGTGAAGCTGTTTGTGGTATTTTTCAGTTAGATCAAACCAATTACTAATTTTTGACTCAAAACGTTTGTCTACAGGAATAGCTAGTGAATCCATATAGGACTGTATTGCAAAGTAATATCTTATTGCATTGCGTTCAATAATGCCGCGAGTGCCTTTTATATAAACGGGTTTATTGTCTTCTTCCATTTTTTTAATGGTAAACCCGACTTTGCTACTTCCAACTGTTGCGAGATAGCCTGACATAGCAATACTTGTCCAGAATCCATATTTATATTCATATCCAAAATGTATAAATGTAGAACTGTCAGTAAGTGGTATGGCTTGAACCCTGATTTTATAATCTTGAGTATCTAATGGCCCTTCATTAGATTTTAGAGATGCATTGAAATAATTAGCCGATGCTGCGGTAACATTAAAATTGTAATTTAGTTTGTAAACATCGTCTGCTTTTTCATAGAATTTTCGTCCGGAATAAAGCGTTAATTTGCATTGATTATTTTCACATTGATAGGTACATGCCTTGATATTTAGATGCTGTGGCATAACTTCACACCAGTTTTCTAATAATGCCAGAGTGTCACTGACCGTTTTAAATGAGTGATGGAGGATGCCAAATACGTCACCATGCATCGTATTTTCTATGTCATTGGACTCTATGTAAATTGGAATATTGTAAGTATTTTCAAATAACTCATCCTCAATTTCTTCGAATTTATCTATTAAGTCATTATATGTATTCGCAATGACAAGAGTGGATAAGAGCAGTGTACAGAGAAAAATGAATGATATTGCTAGTGTGGAATAAGGAAATAGAAGTGATAGGCGCAGAGTCATACTCATTTAATATGGTTTATAGTATCGAGTTTCAAGTATATTTGAACTAAAAAAGATACTAGGAGACCATATGTACGAATCAAGGAGTGGGATATGGTCATCTTTTGATATGATTATTTGTTTACTAGTTAGTTTCCAATGATGTGTTAAATTCTCTCAGTTATATATTTTTTCCGTTATACTTACATTAGTTAAGCTGGTTTGACTATATAAATTATGATGATGAATTTTAGCCAAAGACTATTTTTTTATTTCGTGCTATTACTTGTAGGCATGTTATTGCCATTTACTGTAAATGCTGAATCAACTGATATTACAGCCGATGAATCTGATAGATCTGCAGAAATTTATGATTTTTCTGATGATATTGAATCTTATGACGATGGGGAGGTTTTCTCAGAAGAGACGCCTGAATTAGAAGAACCACCTGAAGAGAAACCATTCTTTTCTTTTTTAGATACGCCTCAAGAATATATTGGAACGGGGGTAGATGCTTTTGCGCAGACTCTAGATGAATTTTTTTCGGAAGATAAAGTTTTTTACGATTCGAGTGGTTCTTTTTTGCAATTAACACAAGATATTCATTGGCTTGAAAATGACGGGGTTCAGTACAATCGAGATATTCGTCTTAAAATCCGTCTTCCACATACCAGTAAAAAAATAAAATTAATAGCGCAATCCAACGCAGAAGATCGAACTGACGATACAACATCACAAACATCCTCTCCTTCTGTTAATACAACCGAAGATAAAGAGACATTGGCCGGGTTAGAAGCTGAAATAGAAAAGTATGGATGGGAATTTAAGCCATCTATTGGTTATCGTATAAGCGAACGGGAACCCTATGTTAAACTTAGATTAAGTAAACGATTCCAATTTAAAACATGGAGTATTTACTTTAATGAAACTCCTTATTGGTTTCGTAACAAAGGCACTGGATATGATACGCTTTTGGAATTCAATAATAAAATATCTAATAAGGATTTATTTAGAGCAACGTCCTTTGCGCGTAGAACACATGAAACAGGTTACTTTGAATTAAGTCAGTCATTTTCAGTACTTCATACTTTTAGTGATAGGAGGGCAGTGTCTTTCTATATAGCTGGCTTTGGAATTAGTAAGCCAACCGTACATACAACGCATTATGTCTTGGGTTTTAACTATCGCCAAAAGGTACATAAAGATTATTTATTTATTGAGTTAGTACCGCAAATAACATATCAGAAAGGAAATAATTTTAACCCTGAACATTCTGTACTATTTCGGATTGAATTTATTTTTAAAAAATAATAATACATAAAATGGTGTTAGAACACGATTCTTAACAATATTTGTGAAAGCACTGATTTCACCTCAATTCGAGTCATATTTTCTCTTATTTTCGTAAAACAGACTCTTTTTGAGCTTAATTTTTTCTTCCATAATACATTCTTATCGCTCGTCAGGCTGGCTTCTCTATTATATAGTGTAAGAACTATATACTTTATTTTAGTGGATGTAGATAAAGGTAAATTCATGAAAAAAGTGATTCTAGGGTTAATTATTTTAGTGGTAGTAGGGGGTAGCTATTACTTTCTAACAAATCTCGATGCCGTTATTAAAGCAGCGATTGAAAAGCATGGAAGTGCTGCAACACAAACAGCAGTACGTGTGGATAAAGTACGAGTTAAACTTACCGATGGCGTGAAGACGGGTACTGGTAGCATTAAAGGTTTAACGATTGCTAATCCTAAAGGATTTGCAGTACCCTATGTCTTCTCCCTAGGAGAGATAACGCTTGGAATTGACCTACAATCATTAAAAGAAGAACCTTATGTTGTTAGTGAGGTAACTGTTTTGGCACCAGAAGTTTTCATTGAAATTAACGATGACAGAAAAGTAAATCTTAACGAGCTTAAAAGAAGACTGGTTAGCGATAAACCACAAACGAAACAAAGCCAAACAAGTACGCAAAGTAACGCCGCAGAACCACGATTAAATATACGAAAATTGGTTTTTGCTAAGGGTAATATTATCGTCAAAGTTGTTCCGCTTAATAATAAAGAATATAAGCTAAAATTACCGTCCATAATAATGACAAATGTTGGCGGTAAAGCTGGTGCAACGCCAACGGAACTTACTAAAGAAATTCTTAATAGAGTTATTGAGCAAGCTAAAAAGGAATTTCAAAAGAGTAGTTATGGTCTTGAACTTGAACGGCTTAAATCCGAAGCTAAAGCTAAGCTCAATGCTGCTAAGGCGAAAGCTAAAGCCAAGCTAGAAGCCGAAAAATCTAAGGCAAAAGCTAAAGTGGATACTGAAAAAGAAAAATTAAAACAAAAAACAGATAGTAAACTTGATGCTGAAAAACAAAAAGCTAAAGATAAGCTGAAAAATTTATTTGGTAATTAAAACAAAGTGTATAACAAATGACTGATAATCAACCATTAAGTACTAATGAAATAATCGATGCATCAAGGCACCCTAAAAGCAATGGTTGGCGTACTTTTGGCATCGTTGTTATTACTATACTGTTAACGCTTGGTTTAGGATATTGGGCATTTACGGCTTACTTATTTCCGACTTCATTTAACCCCGTCGAGTTAAGTAAAAAAGAACAGAAACTGTTAGATCAAAAGTTAGATAGTATTCGTGGTGTTACTACATCTAAAGATCAAAAGACTTTAAAACCTGAAGCATATAATGAAAAAGGTGCAAATCGCGAAATTCACTTTACCGAGAAAGAGCTTAATTCAATATTAGCCAATAACACGGATCTTGCGAGTAAGTTGGCGATTGATTTGTCAGACAATCTTGCCAGTGCAAAGTTATTAGTCACGTTAGATCCTGACTTTCCTGTGCTGGGCGGTAAAACTTTAAAAGTAAGCGCGGGTGTGGAGTTGTTGTTACGTAAAGGTAAACCAAGGGCTTCTCTTAAAGGGGTGAGTGTATGGGGTGTTCCAATTCCAAACGCCTGGTTAGGTAATATGAAAAACACCGATTTATTTGAAGAATTTGGTGAGTCTGGTGGGTTTTGGGAATTACTAAACGATGGAATTGATTCTATTGAAGTTAAAGAAGGGAAACTACAGATTAAACTGAAAGAATAAATTGTATTTTAGCTGTTGGTTGTAAATGAGGTTGTTTAAATTGTTTGTCTTGAAAATACGCGCTTGTATTTATATTGTCATTGCTTCTTTGGCTTTAATTTCTTGTGGAAAAAATATCGATGATGTTAAACAACAAGGTGACTTAATTGTTCTAACTCGTAATGCACCTACTACATGGTATCAAGGAAGAGATGGTGTCTTAGGTTTTGAGCATGATCTTGTTTTATCGTATGCGAAATACAATGATTTAAAAGTTAGCTTTAAATTTACTGATGATTTAGAAAGCTTATTAACCGCAATACAAAAAGGTGAAGCTCATATAGCGGCTGCCGGCATTACGAAAACATCTGAGCGTGAAAATCAAGGTTATTTGTTTGGCCCTGAATACCAGCAGGTTAATCAGCAAGTAGTTTGCCGACGAAGTTTAAAAGCTTTACCCAAAACGATTGATGATCTGACCTTAAGGAAAATCACGGTTATTGCCGGTAGTTCGTATAATGAAGCATTGCTTAAGTTAAAGTCTAAATATTCTAAATTAACATGGAATGTAGTTTCAGATGTAAGTACAGAACAATTATTAGAACAGGCTTGGAAAAAAGAAATTGATTGTACCGTTGCAGATTCAAATATTATTAAAATAAGCCGACGTTATTACCCTGAACTCGCAACAACAATCTCTGTAACGAAAAATGAATCTTTAGCATGGGTTATTTCACCAAAATGGAAAGGGCTGACCGGTGATATCGAAGATTGGCTTGAAAGTATTAAAGAAAGTGGTGAATATGCAGAAATTGAAGAGCGTTACTACGGACATATAAAGCAATATGATTTTGTTGATAATCGCAGCTTTAATCGGCGTATACACTCTCGTTTACCAAAATATAGGAAACACTTTAAATCTTCCGCAAAGAAATATAATCTTCCGTGGACTTTATTAGCAGCGCAAGCTTATCAGGAGTCACATTGGAATCCACGAGCTAAAAGTCCTACTGGTGTAAGAGGGATGATGATGCTTACTTTAAATACGGCTAAGTCAGTTGGTGTTAAAAGTAGACTTGATCCTGTACAAAGTATTAACGGTGGTGCTAAATATTTAAATAAAATGGTAAGGCGTATTCCTAAAGATGTGTTGGGCGAGGATAAAATTTGGTATGCATTAGCTGCATATAATGTTGGGTTTGGTCATTTGAAAGATGCAATGATATTAGCTAAACAAAAAGGTCTGGATGCAACACAATGGGTAAATTTAAAAACAGTTTTACCTTTGTTGTCCAATAAAAAATATTACAAAAAACTTAAGTATGGTTACGCACGTGGTTCAGAGCCGGTAAGGTATGTGCAACGTATTAGAGGATACCAACAAGTTTTATATCAAGCACTTGAATCTAAAACTTTAGCGCTTGTTAAGTCGAATTAGTAATAGCTTGATATAATTAATATAAATTTTAATTAATATAAACGGAGAGATTTATGCAGCCTTTAACGCTCCAAGGTTTTCTTTTACGATTTTTGTTTGCCTTATTACTTGTCATGTTAACGTATAACCCAAGTGGCTATTCTTACATCGACTGGGTTCAGAGTAGTGTTTCGGATATTACTCCCTTACTCGTATTAGCCGGTATCTGTCTTGTGATAGGTTGGGTCATTTATATTAGAGCAACGCTTCGTTCATTAGGGATGATTGGCTTAATTCTAGCGGTAGTTTTTTTCTCGGTAATTGTTTGGTTGTTAATTGACTGGGGTTGGTTGGGTACTAACAATGTAACAGCGATGAGCTGGGTTGTTTTATGCTTAATTTCAGCAGTGTTAGCGGTTGGTATCTCATGGTCTCATATTCGCCGTAGACTTTCCGGGCAAGTCGATTCGGATGACGTCGATCAAGCATAATAAAAGAGGCTCTATCACAACAGATAGAGCCTTTTATGTTTAAAGAGTAAAACTCGTAATATCTTATATCATTCTGAGGTCAATAATTTTATCTAAGCGAATTTCTAGTGTTGTATTATCCGTTGTTATAAATTTTAAGAATTCTTGTTTATTTTTGGTAAATATATCCAATGGAAGAATTGTTTCGGTTTGTTGAATGTTGTTAGCATTATTCCATTTTAGAATACATTTTTGTTTATGCATAATAGCTAGTTCATATTCGCTATGTAGACCGCATTTAATAGGGGTGTAAGCGTTGTAATCGTCTGCCATAGTTAATACCAATATGTTAAGATTTAGATTTAATAAAGGTAAATTTACCGCTATATCTAAATAATACTCCAAATAATGGATGTTGAATGATCATTTTCATTGAAAAATTTTCATTATCTAAAGGTCGTTCTTCTATGTAAGCACTGCCAAATACTAAACTCATTGGGATTGGTATATTTTTTCCGAATACTTTCCAAACATAACCATTATCTCTAAAAATAACAGCACCGTCTTCAGCTGTCACCAATAATCTTAAGCCGATACCAAAACGTACAAATTCTATAACTTCGTTTCCTTGTTGTTTCTCCATACGTGATTTAAAGTGAAAGTTCTTTGTTGGACTTAACTTAAATACTCTATCCCAATATAATGTTGAAGTATCGGGTTTGGAATTGTAATGAACCTCAATGGGTACATTTTTTCTATTGTACGGGACAATGGCGCCAAATAATAAGCCGAATGGGATCAAGAGTTTAGCAATTAAAGAATGATGGATTTCATCCATTTCACCTTTAACACAGATATAATCATTAGAATAAGGTTTGAGAAAGTAATGGTTTCTGATAACGAGTCCTAACTCATTCCATTGTGTACCAAGAATCTGTTTGAAAATCGGTTCGTGATTGTTGTTCATATTAGTAAAGAGATTTTAGTGCTTTTTGTAAGGTAGGATAAGTAAATTTAAATCCTTCTGCTTGTAAACGAGTTGGCTCTACGCGTTGTCCTTCTAGTATTAAGTCACTCTGCTCACCTAATAATAGTCGCATTGGAAAACCTGGTGTAGGTAATAAACAAGGGCGATGAATGACTTGAGCAGCAATTTGGCTAAATTGCTTTTGCTTTACGGATTCAGGCGCTGTGAAGTTGTAAGTATCTTGTTTTTTAGTTTCTGAATCGTCGTGGCTATTCAAATGCCAAAGATATGAGATTGCCCGTACTAAATCATAGACATGAATCCATGATACCCATTGATTGCCGCTTCCTAGTGACCCACCTAATCCCAGTTTTATGGGTAGCATCAACATGGGTAAAGCACCTTGTTGTCCTAAAACAAGACCAAAGCGCATGCATTTTACTTTAACACCGTACTCTTGTGCTCTTTGTGCAGCTGCTTCCCAGTCTTGGCATAATTGTGACATAAAAATTGAACTAGACGGACTATTTTCAGTTAACCTCGTTTCATCTCCTGGTTTTTGTATTCCATAAAATCCTATTGCTGAAGCTGATAGTAGTAATTTTGGTTTTTGTTTTGCCTTTTCTATCCATTCCACTATACTTTTGGTCAGATTAATTCTACTTTTATGTAGAATGTTTTTTCTTTTCTCTGACCAACGCCATCCTAAGATTCGTGCACCAGCAAGATTAATTATTACATCAATTGGGTAAGAAATGGGAAGGTCATCCATACTTGAAATACATTTTACTTTACCGTCGAACATCCAAGCAGAATGTTTAGGATTACGCGTTAGTATAGTGACTTGTTTACCATCAGTGAGCAAAGCTTTAACCAAACGTTTTCCTATAAATCCAGTTGCACCTGTAACGAGTACTGTCTCTGAGTTGTCACTAAATTTAATGGCTTGTATGTTACGTTCACGTTTTTCATTGATACCAATACTATAGGCTGCAAAGCCATCTCGAATACCTGAAAGACCAACTCCTACACCACATAAAGTAAGAAAAATACTAAGAAACCCATGCGGGTTCCATATCAATGTGCTTGGACCTGAGTACCACTCTGGTATATTTAGTGCTAATAAGGCAATAAATGCACCACCATTAATAGCTAAAATTGTGTGTATGACACGTTCGGTTGCTGGCAAGAGACGAGTTTTGTCTTCAATAACAAAATCCCAAAGTGTTAAAATAATTTCGATTCCAAACAGTGCAACTAATACTAATGCCCACAGTCCATTCCAAGTCCATGCCGATAATCCTACAAACAAAATACTATAAATTATCGCTCGAGCTGAATGAATTGCTAGTTCAAGTCGCGCAGTATTTCGTTGTGGTAATGCTTCGGTTAACTCGTGGTGATAAAGAGTGTCGAAAGCACCTAAGATTCCTTGGGCAGCCATGAGTTGTAAAACAAGTAGATGTGTATTCATATGATTTCTGCCTTTGCTTAGTTTTGCGCACTCTTCTCTGCATTTTCATCAGGTTGGGTTTCATGGAAGATACCGACCTGTGTGTAGGTTGTTCCAAACAAACAGTGTCTTATTTCAATTCGTATATTAAATTGAGATGAATTATTATTTTGGTGGCATAGAAAAGTTTTGCCCGGAGTAAAAATTCCGGGTAGGGGAATGCGATAGCCAAAGATATCCCAGAAGTAACCATCGCTAGTGAAGTGCAGGTTTTTATCCTGTACTCGTAGAACTAGCTTCATACCCAGTCCCATTCCAACATATTCCAATACTTCACCTTTTTCACTTTCGCGCATATAAGAAGTAAATTTAATAGGTTTACGATTATGTAACCGATAAATACGTTGTTTGAAAATATAGGGACAATTCGGTTTTGAATAAACTTGTATATCAACAGGAAAGTTTGAATCGTTATAAGGAATCAACGCACCTTTAATTAAGGGCAAGGTTAGATAGCCAAGTAGTTTACCTATCTTAGAGCAGGTTAATTCACTTAGTATTCCGGTATAATATAAAGGCTTACCTGGCGCAGGATTTTTAGAAAAACGCATCTGTATATCAGGATGAAGATTTTGCCACTCTGCACCAAGAATTTTTCTAAAGAGCTCTCCTTCAGATGGGCAAACAATTTCTTTTGTATTCGTGCTCATGCTCATGCTCATGGAACCTCAGTTCATAGTAAGTAGGTTTCAGCTATTTCTGTATAAGCATCAATATCCAGTGAAAAATGCTTAATTCTTTTTGCGAGTTAAAAAACTAGTAATTTTAGCGCCTGTTTTCATTAATTTAGTGAGTGTTGGTGTTGGCACAACTTTCATCTGTTCATACCAGGTACTCATCATTTCCATAAAATCCAAAGTATCTTCGATACGTTTTTTAACTACCTTGGTGGTTTTTACATCGTCACTGCTTTCCATTACGCATTGACGTAACATTGTTATGGTTGGATCAATTTCACGCTTTTTCCTTTCATCCATAATGATGCGTGTGATTTCCCATAAATCTTTGTGAGAATCAAAATGATCTCGTCGATCTCCCAAAATATGGATAGTCTTTATTAGACCCCAGGATTGTAGTTCTTTGATACTATTACTAACATTTGAGCGGGCAACACCTAAAATCTCGGTAATACTTTCAGCATCCAATGGCTCTTCAGAAAGATAAAGGAGGGCATGTATCTGCGCGACAGTGCGATTAACACCCCAACGAGTACCCATTTCACCCCAGTGAAGTATAAATTTTTCCATTGTATCGGTTAGCTTCATATTGCTCTCATTTCATTTATTTCTGTTATTACTGAAATTAGTAAAATTTCAGGTGAATGTCAAGTTGTCATGGTTTCATATCATGAAAAAATATACATACTTATGTTATGGGTAAGATATAGGGAAGTGTTGAGTTAAAAATAAGGGGGGGATATTTATACTTATAAAGCCTAAAGAATAGAGCCAATTTGTCGACATATAGAATTGGTATTTTACATTTAGGTATTATTCTATGGTTAGCTATAAGTTATTGATAAATGTCTGGAATAAATATTACCATCAACTCACTCTAACATCTCTTGCGTCTTTTCTAATGCTTATTCCCACAAAAACTTATTCGGTTGAGAATAAAATCTCAACTAAGAGTGAAATGGAAGCATGTCCACTACCGGAGGCTACACCTAATCATCCAACCGGGTATGTAACTGGAGCAGGACCGCATTTTTCATGGACTATATTTGACTCACTCAAACGAGATCTAGAACATCTTTCTGGACGTAAAATATTGTTTTATAGTAAAGATTCAATGCTAGGTCAGGGTTGTAATGCTGATACAGCTAAGAAAACGACGAAATAAGTATTTATGAAAAATGTATTTGTCGGTCGGCAACCTATTTTTGATGCAAAGTTAAATGTTTACGCGTATGAACTGTTGTACCGATCAGGTGAGGATAGCCGTTCTTCAAAGGGGATGGTTGATGGGGATCAAGCTACCACGCAAACTATTATTAATGCGTTTGTTGAAATTGGTCTGGAAAAAATTGTGCGCAATAAATTCGCTGCAATTAACCTTACTGAGAAATTTCTTTTAGATGAAGATAAAATTCCATTTTCAAAAAATCAGGTGATTCTGGAAATTCTTGAAGACGTACCTGTTACGCCAGCATTAATAGAGGCAGTTAAAAAACTAGTGGCTGCGGGTTATATTATTGCACTGGATGATTACATTTATAACCCGGCGCATGCACCTCTAATTGAATTAGCTGAAATAATTAAGATTGACTTAATGGCATTGTCTAAAGAACAACTCTTTGAACATGTAGCTGCGTTGAAACAGTATGGTGTAAAATTATTAGCAGAAAAAATTGAAACACACGATGAGTTTATTATGTGTCGTGATCTAGGTTTTGATTACTTTCAAGGTTATTTTTTAAGTAAACCACAATTGGTCTCGGGTAAAACCTTACCAACCAACCGTCTAGCGGTGTTGAATCTATTATCTGTAGTCAATAATCCAGATTCAAGTAATGAAGATTTAGGGGAAGCTATTAATACTGATGTTTCGACTAGTTATCGTTTACTAAAAATGATTAATTCGGCAGCATTTGGTTTGCAGCGTGATATTGATTCGATTGAACAAGGGATTTTATTGCTAGGGCGTAAACAATTGGCTACTTGGACATCAATGTTGGCAATGAGCTCACTAGACGATCGTCCACCAGAAATTTTACGCAATGCTATGGTTCGCGCTAAAATGTGCGAGTTAGTTGCAGAAAGTGCTGGTGAAATCAATACTGAACGATTTTTTACAGTAGGGCTATTTTCAGGCCTTGATTTATTACTACAGCGACCACTCAAAGAATTACTAAAACCACTTCCCTTAAGTGGTGAAATTAATTCAGCATTATTAGACCATAATGGGATTTTAGGTAAAGTGCTCTCAACTGTACAAGCCTATGAGGTTGCTAATTGGGAAAAAGTATCAGTACCCTCAGTCTCAAAAGATGACATTGTTATTGCCAATATTGAGTCTGTTAGTTGGGCTGATATGATTATCGATATCCTTTAAGTAACCACTTAAGTATTTTATTGAAATTGTCTGATTTTTTCTTCCAGACTTATTAATTCCTCTTCAGTGGTTCTTGCAATTTCATTGAGTACATCGGCATTTTCTAATTGAACCGCTCGTTCTCCTGAGTCGGCATCTAATCCTTTTTTAAAATCCTGTTTAATTTTATCTAAACGTTGTTTGAGCTCATCGCGCTTAGTGATGAGCTCATCGTATGTTGGTTTATTTTCTATTGTCATTAGTTGTATCCTTATTCCATTTTCATGGAAGTTGTTGGGTTTTTTTCAAGTGTCCACTGATGCATCGAGCCGTCATAAAGTTTAACCTGTTTATTCCCTAATACTTCATGCATTAAAAACCATGTTCCACTAGCAAGGTGACCGCTATTACAGTAGGTAATTGTTTTCGAATTTGTATTAATATTCATTGCCTTGAATAACTTCCCGGTATCACTTTTTGTTATAAATTTAACTGGCATTTTAGAGGTTGTCATAAGTTCATTTGGGTAAACTTTTGCACCAGGGATATGTCCTTTTCCGTAAACATAAGATTTGTTCCATGTACCAAGATATAAACTCATTGTGCGTGTGTCTACTAGCTGTGTGTTTTTAGCTTTTACAGCATTAGAAACCTCTTTGCTGGTTGCAAGGATGGCTTCGTTTTGAGTGGTAGCCACCCAATTACCTTTTTTTGCTTTACCGGATTTTCTGCTGATCTTACGTTTATCAACGATCCACTGAGCCATACCACCATTTAATATTGCAATTTGTTCATGCCCAAAGTATTTTAGTTGCCAATATAATCGCGATGCCATGGTGACATCTGCATTGCTTGCACCTTTACTTACAATTACAATAGCATCGCCTTTGTTTAAACCAACCTTTTGCATAAAATTTTCAAAGTCCAACTTAGTTGGAACAATACGCGTTACTTTTTTGCCACTAATTTCCCGAGTAACACGTACCTTTTTATAATTCACTAATAGTGCGCCAGGAATGTGACCGCCAACTTTTGAAAGTTTTGGTTTTTTGGTTTTTTTGTCTTTTTTGAAAATCGGCTTGCCTGTAAAACTCTTTGTATCTTTTCGGATATCAAGAATTGTAACTTTATTCATATTTTTACTTAACCATTCAGTCTCAACCAATGGGCTAGGTAAGATTGTAGCTGCAGTGGCTGTTAAGCTATAAAAGCTAAATAGTAATGTAATAATTGTTTTCATGTTCTGCACTCCTTAAGAGTTGATCTGTTTAAATTTGTTGTGAGTTTATATGTGACGTCTGTTCTATATTAAGTTCTTGTGTAAGATCGTTCGTTAATTCAATATTAATATGGCTGAGTTGATAGATTTCTCGATCAGTAAATATATCTTGTGCTTTACGTGGTGAAAGTGAGCTTAGATATTGGTCTCGTTGTTTAAATACAGATTCAATGTGACCTTTATAAAATAATAACAAACTTATTAACCAACGTTCGAGTAATGATAAATTAGAGTTGAATATTAAGCTCTCTAGCTGATTGTAAAATTCATTTGTACTTAACCATTCACCCTCAGTAACCCATTTGTTGGTGTTAAACCAGCTTACTGGTTGACCTAAACTATTCATACTTAAAGCGACTACATGTGACCATTGACCATTTATTAAAGTAAAAAAATGCAAATGACCATGTTCTTTCTCAGGCTTATCTAAATAATCATGGCAGTGGTAAAAGAACCTCCAGTTATTATTGGCAAAGCTAAATGAATTTTCAGGGTAATGCTGATATGGCGTTATTACTTCAGTGCCATTCAATATTTGTAAAATAGGGTTTGTGTTTTGATCTGCAAATTCCTGTATGCAGTTAAATAGATTATACGCATTGACATTTGAGAGCTTATCCACCTCCTTATTCTGTCCCTAACGAACAAGGCGCCGCACCCAAACTACAAGGAGCTTCTTGTTCTTGTGAATTTTCTTCAGCTGATGAAACCTCTTCAACAGGCGGGAGAGTATGCTGGGTATGATCTACCGCAACTGCAATAGTCGCCAGAGCTAAGGCTGTTCCCATAATAATTTTAGCGGTTTTGTGTTCCATTAGTTTTTATTCCAGGCTTTGTCTAATTTAAATATTACTCGAAGGTGTGTACCAAGGTAGGAACCAAAAAAACCGGCTACTAACCATAACCAACCGTGTAAGCTACCACTGCTGATACCTGCAAGCAGTGCGCCGATGTTGCAACCGAAAGCGAGTCGGGCTCCATATCCTAAAAGTAATCCTCCTATAATTGCAGCCATTAATCGATTGAATTTAATTGTTATTGGCGGAGCAAATTTACTCGACAAAGTTGACGCGAGTGCTGCACCCAATAATAGACCAAAATTCATAACAGACGTGGTATCGAGTAACACGCTTTGATCAATTGCGCGAGAAGGATAACCAAGCTGCCAAAATGACCAATAGGTTACATCTCCACCTAAAGCCGTCCATATTTTGGCGCCCCACAAGCCAAAGGCAAATGTAATCGACCAGGGATGCCCTGCTATTATTAGTGTTGCAAATCCGAGTAAGCCTAAACTAATCGCGCCCCATGAAATAGGCCATGGACCATGTAATAACCGATTAATGAATTGCCCTTTATCAACAGTTAGAGGTATTGGTTTAATTGAACCATGTCGTTTTTGTTCTATTTTCATTACAACAAAATATAAAATTGCTAATACAATTAATTGTGCAACAAGCCCTATCTGCCAATTCATATCATTAATAATAGAATAGCGTCCGATATCACCCAGAGCAAACCACCAATCCAAATGTGAGGTTGCGAAGGTTGTACCAATTACAAAAAATATAAAGGTAATGAGCATGTCGATTTGACCCCAGCCCAGGGTAAATAAAGTGCCTGAACCACAACCTCCACCAAGCTGCATACCAATACCAAATATGAACGCGCCAATTAAAACAGAATAGCCAATGGGGGCGACGGCTCCAACGGCTTTGATATCTGGAAAGACTCCAGCCAATATGGGGAAAAATAAAATTGACGTTACAATGATAAGTAGAATTTGAGCGCGTACTCCAATACTATTGCGATCACGCACTATCATTCGCCAGCCACCCGTAAATCCAAATAATGCATGCATTAAAACGTAACCCAATCCAATACCTATTAAAAATAGTATTGATTGCTTGGTATGAGTAGCCGCTTGTATCAATAAACTTGCTACTAGAATAAATATACTTAAAAAGGCAATACTGCCTTGTTCTAATGATTTTTCTTTTGTTTGGCTCATAGATTCACTTATATAGAGAGATGACTTTTAAGTTTTGGTGACGATATTAAATTGTATTTCATCCAGTGTCACAATGGTCTCATGAACGGGACAATGTTCAGCAACATGTTTTAAAGCTTTACGAGTGCAATCATCGTCACATTCAGCATTAGGGAGATTCACTGTTACAACAAGATTTTCAAAGCGAGTAGGTTGTTGTGCGACATCATAATCAACATCGACCATTAATCCTTCAGGATTCAGATTATGTTGTTGGCAAAAATGGGTAACCAGCACGCCAACACATGATCCAATAGAAGCCATAAATAATTGAGGTGGCATTGGGCCACGATCTTTTCCGCCCCAATCTTCAGGGCCATCTATAGTGAGTTTGTGTTTGCCCATTACTGATTCAAACAACATATCACCTTTATATTCAGTGGTTACTTTGCCCATAATCGCCGCCTTAACAAATATTCATCCATGATAATAAATTAACACCTAAAGTATAGTTATGATTCAGATCAATCCTAGTTCATTTTACTGGATAATTTCAGGTAAATGCTTTATCCGTTTCTGAAATATGATAACAATCTTATAACTTCTAGCTGAAAGGAATTGAAATGCCTACTCTTTACATATTACGACATGGAAAAGCTGAAAATACAACCCCAGATATTAACCGACAACTCAGCAATATTGGTAAAGAAAATATAGCAAGTCTTGCTCAGATATTGAAAGGTAGAAATGTTGTTTTTAACCACGTGATTTATTCACTGGCAGAGCGAGCGAAAGAAACAGCGATGCTTATGTGCGAAGGATTGAATGTTGCTATTGAAAACCAATTTGAAGACGCACGAATTTATAATGCCTCACTATCTGAGTTGCAAATAGTCATTTCAGAAATTGATGAGACATTAGAGTCCATTTTAATTGTTGGGCACAATCCTGGTTTAGCCGATCTTGTTCTTAAGTTATGTGAAGAGGGTGTTCATTTATCTGCTGGAAATGTAGCGGTAGTGCATGGCGAGTCTTGGGAAAACATTCGTAATTGTAAATGTAAGTTTGTAGAAAAATATTGAATTGATACTTCAATATTAGAGTTTATTAATGTAGCGCATTAAATTTAGGTGGTTGAGTTTGTAAATGACTAATAATGCACTAACGTTAAACTATGCTTTATCATTGTGATATATTTATAGTGTCTATTTAAGGGTTGTGGTGAAATAAATGCGAGTAGTTCTTTTATTATCTTTATTAGTGATTTCCTTTCATGTTCAAGCAAAAGTTTATCGTTGGGTTGATAAATATGGTGATGTCCATTATTCAGATAACGATCCAAATGGTAGTAAAAGTAAGATTGAAGGTAAATCTACTTCTACCTCTAAAACAAGTAACTATACTAGTAGCAAGCGACTAGAAAAATATAAAGAAAGAGACGTTGAAACTAAACAGCCTATTAAAGCCTCTAGTGTATCACCAACTCGGGTTGCACTTGAAAAGGTTATATTCGAACTTGAAAAAGACAAAGGCGGAAAGAATGTTATTGGACGTGATTATTATACAACGCATTGCCGGCCTGGAAAGGGGCGATACCAAGGTGGGTTAACTTGGTCACAAGGAAGAGCCGTTGTTGGTTCAGCTAAATATGAGAAAAATTTCACTCAAGTTTTAAAAGATAATGGTTACGGTGCTATATCTAATAAAAGAACGATGTTTGCTGGACAGCAAGCTAAGTCTCCTGAAATAACGATTGCTGCTGTTGTAAAAGATATTAGAATAAATAACTGCTTTCGTTCTAAACACAGAAGAAAACGTCTAAGTACTTTTGCTTATATTAAAATCAATTGGTTAGCTTTTGATGTATTAAATAGAAAAGTCGTATTTGAAAGCATTAGTGAAGGGAGTTATCTGTTGAAGTATAAAAAAGATGATCCCCTAAATTATGACCTTGCAAAATTTAAAGCTTTTAATAATGCTGCAGCCAATTTGCTAGCGAACGATGAGTTTGCTGATTTAATTGGGGATTCTGAAAAAAGTTCTTCCTCAGCTCAAGTATTAAATACTGATAGCCAAGTAAAATTATCCTTTCCAATTAACTATGGCGATAAAACGAATAAATTTTTAGAAAGTTTGGATTCATTAAAAAAAGCAACAGTCACTATCCGTTCAACTTCAGGCCATGGAAGTGGCTTTGTAATAAGTAATGAAGGATATATTTTAACAAATGCCCATGTTGTGGGTGACGCTAAACGTGTACTTGTTATTATAGGCAAAGAAGAATTCCTTGCTGAAGTGGTTCGTGTTAATCGATTACGAGATGTAGCGTTGTTAAAGTCATTAGCAATGACAAAAACTAACCCTGTTTTATTTGCTAATAGTAAAATTAGAGTTGGTGAAGAAGTTTATCTTATTGGTACTCCTTTAAGTGAAAAACTCAGTAGTACCGTTACACGGGGAATTATTTCTGCTAATCGTTTTCTGGAAGATAAACAAGCTTACTACCAAACTGATGCGTCGATTAATCCTGGTAACTCAGGTGGACCCGCGGTAAATAAATTTGGTGAGGTGATTGGCATTGCCGTTGCTGGTTTAATTAATCGTTCAGGAAGCTCGCTTAATATAAATTTCTTAATCCCTATCGATGACGCAATAAAGACATTAAATATTCGTAAGAACTAATTGATTTAACGTAAGATTACTAGGATTCACTATAATTGGTTATCCTTGGGAAATGTTTTAATTATCTTAAATATAAAGGTATTACTTTTGTGGCTTTAAAACCAACCATTTATAAAATAAAAATCTCTCTATCAGATTTAAATCGCAATTATTACGACACTTTAAACTTAACAATCGCTCAACATCCATCTGAAACGATTGAACGAATGATGGTGCGTATGCTGGCGTATTGTTTAAATGTTCAAGAACATCTGGTTTTTACCAAAGGATTGAGCAGTGTAGAAGAAGCGGATATCTGGGCGCGTAGTTATGATGATCAAATATTATTATGGGTTGACGTTGGTGAACCCGCTGTTGATAGAATTAAAAAAGTATGCACACTTGCCAATGAGGTTAAAATTTATTGCTTCAATTCAAAAGCTGATACTTGGTGGAAACAATCTCAGGAAAAAATTCAACAAATGAAAGCATCCGTGTACAAATTTGATTGGCAAGATATTCAAACATTAGCTGGGCTAGTAGAAAGAACAATGGACATTTCTATAAGCATAACCGGTGATACAGCTTATATTGCGACAGAACAGGGCGAAGCTGAAGTCAATTGGCAGACATTAAAGCCATAGTATTCATTGACTCGAAGTATGAGTTAAATAATACTACGCCAAAATCTAAATGACCTAACTATGTTATCTGAACTACTTCCCTTAACAATGGGCGAGCTTGCTCTTTCCATTATTATTATTTTTATTGCGTATATGGTTAAAGGCTTATCAGGCTTTGGTAGTGGCTTGGTTGCCATTCCATTACTTGCCTTTGTCTTACCCCTTCCCTTTATTGTTCCGGTTTTAGCGTTATTGAGTTATAGCGGTACAGTCGTGCAAGGTATTTCATTTCGAAAGGATGCTGTCTGGAGAGATATTCTTCCTCTTCTTCCTTTTTCACTCGTCGGTATTACAATCGCCTTATGGTTGCTAATTAATGTTGATGTAACCGTTCTTACCTTTATCTTAGGTGTGTTTATATTTTGCTATTCTGTTTACTCTTTAATTCCGACAGGTGTTTCATCGGGTAGTCGTTTGTGGGCCATTCCTGCCGGAAGTTTAGCAGGATTAATCGGTGCGTTATTTGGAACAGGTGGGCCATTTTATGTTTTATATTTAAAGATGCGCCAAGTTAATAAAAAGCAATTTCGCGCCAGTATCACAATGATATTTTTAGTGGATGGTGGTGCTCGTATGATCGGTTATTTTTCTTCCGGTTTGTTTACTAGTAAAATGTTACTATTAGTATTAATTCTTTTACCTGTGTTAATGCTGGCAATGTATTTAGGGCATCATTTGCATATTAAAATTAATGAGCATCGCTTTAATCAGGTAGTCAGTGTATTGTTGCTTATTAGTGGTATAAGTCTGGCAATAAAATCAATTTATTCAATGGTGTAACATGTTACAAAAGATTAAAAATTTTTTTGAAGATAAACTCGCTGTAAAAGACGAACAAGATATTGAACATCATCTAAGGTTAGCAACGGCTGCCTTAATGATCGAAATGATGCTAGATGATGGCGAAGCTCATGAGATGGAAGAAAAAGTATTAATTGAAAATTTAAAATCCACGTTTAAGCTTGAAGATAATGAAACCTTAGAGTTATTTAATTTAGCGCATGCGGAAGTTAAAGAAGCGGTTGATTATCATCAGTTTACAACACTGATAGCAAAGAATTTTACTCAGGAGCAAAAAGTAAAAGTAATAGAAAATTTATGGGCTATAGCGTATGCCGATGAAGATCTGGATCAATTTGAAGAGTTAATGGTTCGTCGAATTGCTGATTTAATTTATGTTACCCATTCTGAATTTATGCAGGCGAAACATAGAATTATAAAAGAAAAATAAACGAGCCCGTCATTCCCGCGAAGGCGGGAATCCAGTCCATTATATAAAAGCATATCTTAATTTTTTCTAGATTCCCGCCTTCGCGGGAATGACAAGAAAACGAGTCATTGTGATTTAATATGTAAATTATTGTTTACGCAGTAAAGGATTACAGTTTTTAATCGTTACCTTACCCTGCAGTAAGTTTCCTCGAGAATATTCACTAAAGTGACAAGTATTTGTTTCAGGATCAAAATTCTCAATCCATAGATTGTCGTCTTTCCATGTTGCAGCAAGATGTAGCTGACCAGTGGGTACGCTAATCGACATAACGCCACCATAGCGTTTAACGAATATCTGCTGAAAATGAAAATAGTACGAAGCCAAGCCAATTAAGAAAATCACAAGGGATATAATGGCTGCATTTTTCATATTATCCAGTTTTATACCAACCAAATAAAATGAACCTATTGTTAGCGCAATAACAGCTATCCAGTATAAATAAGTAATCATGAAAAAATCCCCCGAAGTAATAGCTTAGAAATTGGGCTAGTAAAGCATAGTCTTTATCTGAATAGCAATAAAAATGGCCGCTACGAGAACTGTAGCTACATTTTTAGTCTTGCTTATAAAATAATCAATCTCTGAGTAAATAAATAAAGTATTATGAATAGTTTTGAAACGGTTTTAAATTAAAAATAATATTGTTACTATTTAATTTCGGGTTGTTAGCTCAGTTGGTAGAGCAGGGGACTCTTAATCCCTTGGTCGAGAGTTCGAGTCTCTCACGACCCACCATTATTTTAGATCGTTACATGAAATGTTACAGTTGTAGTTATGTGTAAAGTTTCGGTTAGGGACTTGATAGTAAAAAATCTGAAAGTCCAATGGTTGATGCACGATAGTTAAGAAACAATATTAAAGTATTATAGTTGTGAATTACAAGGTTTATAGATGTTTAAACTAATAAAAGACAAGTATGTATTCAGTGGCATTTTCGTAATGGTGTCATTGTTAGTTTTTTTATTGTGGTATGAGCCAATAAATATTAGTGGTGGGGTAGGTGATTGTTGTTTTGATAAGTTTGTATTGCCATTTATATGGGTGAAAGGACTTTTTGCTTGTCTTGTTATTGGTACGCTTATAATTATACGTCTGATTGTAGTTAATGAAATTTGGAGCATGTTGCCAAAAATACTTTTAATTATGCTAAGTGTTTCTACAGTTTACTACGTGTCAGCAAAAAAAATAAATGACGGTGCTGTGAAGATTCAAAATTTAGCTGACGCATTAAGCTTAAGTACACTTAAATCTAAAAAGTCACACAGAGAGCTTGTTGATAAAATAAATAATGGAACTGTTGCATATAACTTGAGAGGTGCAAAAGAACTTTATATAAGCACTGGAAAATTCGTTAAATATAAAGAAAAAGGAAATGAAGTTACGTTCGCACCTTTAGCGATGGATATTAAAAAATATAACAAAAAATATAACAGTAGAATGAAAATGGATGCAATAGCTGAAATTGTTATATCACGCACAACAAAAACATCAAAAAAATTATTAAAAATGCATGAGCAGTTAATAAATGATTTATATATATGGTTTTTCTTAATTACTGCAATAATAATTATTTCAGGCGTAAGGAAACAATCTAGATATTGCTAATAAGATACTTAATTGCTGCATTTTAATAAGTCATGTATTCTGAAAAAGAATTTTTTCAATAGTTGAAATATCAATATGTTCTTTCATTGCATTTGCTAGTCGATTAATTTCTGATTCTCGAATCTGATGGTAATCAGGTGTGTCAGGATTCTTAAAGCCGGCCCATTCTAACAGACTATTACAAGCTGCTTGGTTTTCAAAAAGACCGTGTAAATAGGTGCCAAGGATTAAGTTGTCTTCAGATATAACGCCATCCGTTTTTTGGTTGTTAGGATGAGTTTTAAAAGTAATAGCAGGGCGATTTAATGCATTGCCTGTTTCAGTGTTAACAGTTGTTCCCATATGAATTTCATAGCCACTCACTGCTGCATCATCTATTATTAAATTTCCTTCAACACGCGTTAGCTTTTTATCATTCTCTAAGGTCGTTTCAAAGTCGAGTAAGTTAAGTCCATTGGACGAACCTGCTTGTCCTTCTAACCCTTGTGGATCGTGAATGAACTTACCTAACATTTGATATCCACCGCATATACCCATTAGTTTTCCGTTATAGCGTAAATGTTTTCTAATCGCATCTTGCCAGCCGTGTTGGATTAACCAGTTAAGATCGTGCCTTACATTTTTACTACCGGGTAAAATAATTAAATCGGCATTAGGTATTGATGAATGTGTATCAGAGCTAACAAATTCAAAATCAACATTTGGGTGTAGTCGTAAAGGATCAAAGTCAGTGTGATTACTAATGCGGGGTAAAACAGGCACAATGACTTTTAACTTACTTGTTGTTAATACTTGTTGCTCAGTAATTGAGTCTTCTGCTTCTAAGTGAAAACCCTTTATATAAGGAAGGGTGCCGAGAACAGGTTTGTTAGTACGTTTTTCTAACCAATCAAGTCCGGGTTGCAATAAACTAATATCTCCACGGAATCGATTGATAATAAAACCTTTTACGCGAGCTTGTTCACTAGGGCTTAATAATTCTAATGTACCTACAAGATGTGCAAAGACACCACCGCGATCAATGTCGGCAACAATAATAACGGGGCAATCAACTTCTTCAGCAAAGCCCATGTTTGCAATATCACGATCGCGTAAATTTATTTCAGCAGGACTTCCTGCTCCTTCGACAATAATGGCATCGTATTTTTTACAGAGTCGAGTATAAGATTCAACAACGGACGTCATCGCAACCGGTTTATATTCGTGAAAAGCTTTAGCATCCATATCAGATAAGGCGTTACCTTGAATAATAACTTGTGCCGCGGTATCGGTATTAGGTTTAATCAAAACAGGGTTCATATCTGTATGCGCTTCGAGACCTGCGGCTTGAGCTTGCACAGCCTGAGCTCGACCAATTTCTCCACCATCAATGGTTACGGCACTATTAAGTGCCATATTTTGAGGTTTAAATGGCGCTATGCTTTTTCCCTGTTGAAAAAGAATTCGGCATAAGCCACTCACAATGGTGCTTTTACCAGAGTCGGAGGTGGTACCTTGTATCATGAGGGTAGGATGAATTGATTTTTCTTTATTTATGCTATCTTTGTTCATGTTATTTTTTATTATTGATTCAATTAGGTAAATATTTAAAGATCCGCCAAGCATTTCTTCATGTAAACTGACGCTATGATAACGGAAATACAAGTTTTAGTGGCAGTATTATTAGATACCATTTTAGGTGAGCCAAAGCATTTTCATCCTTTAGCGGGATTTGGTCAACTCGCATTACGAGTAGAACACTTTATATATGGCACGCCTAATCAAACAGATGCGAGTCGTAAATTGCGTGGCATTATGGCTTGGTGTATTACGGTATTACCGTTTGTTATTTTTATAGTTTGGTTAACACAACAGTTTTCAACTTTAGCACTTGTTGTTGAAACAGTGGTTTTATATTTTGCTATCGGTAACCAAAGTTTAGCGCAACATGCGACGGCAGTCTCGAATGCGCTTATTCAAAAAGATCTTCCTCTTGCTCGGCATCAAGTTCAAATGATGGTGAGTCGTGATACCGAAAATATGCAAGACGAAGATATTAGCCGAGCAACGATTGAGTCTGTTTTAGAAAACGGTAATGACGCAATTTTTGCCGCTATTTTCTGGTTTTTAATACTCGGTGGTCCAGGTGTTATTTTATTTCGACTCGCCAATACACTTGATGCGATGTGGGGTTACCGCAATGAGCGTTATCATGATTTTGGCTGGTTTGCTGCACGTGTCGATGACATATTAAATTGGATTCCAGCCAGATTGGCAGCGCTTACCTATGCTTTTTTAGGGCGAACGAGGCTTGCTTTATCTTGCTGGAAAACACAGGCTAAATTATGGAAAGGGATGAACCCCGGTGTTGTTATGGCAACCGGTGCGGGTGCGATGGGGCTTACGTTAGGTGGTGGAGCCCAATATCACGGCAAAGAAGTTGTTAGGCCAATCTTAGGGCAGGGCTCTAAACCGAATGCGCTTGATATTAAGCGAAGTATTAGCTTGGTACAGCGAAGTTTATGGTTCTGGTTGGGTATTATTTTTGTAGAAGGGCTACTCGCCTTTAAGTTATATGGTTAGCCATAATTCCTGAATAAAAATAAGTTATAAATTAATACCATGCGCGGTTATGTTTTGGTAAGATGCCGCTTCGCTTAATTGAGCTCAGATTTCTTGATTAAGAGAACATCCCTAAAGTGCTAGGTAATTGATATAATTCGTTTTAACAATTGCCTAAGAGCTTGATATAATAAGTCTACCTGCGGAAGTGGCGAAATTGGTATACGCGCCGGTTTTAGGTACCTGTGTCGCAAGACGTGTGGGTTCGAGTCCCACCTTCCGCACCAAATTTAATTAAATAAGTCATTGAAAATAAAGAGGTTTATGAGTATGCAAGTTTCTGTTGAAACAACTCAGGGGCTAGAACGCCGCATGATGGTTGAAATTGAAGAAGCACAAGTTGCTGAAGCCGTAGAAACACGCTTAAAAAGCATGGCAAAAACAACCAAAATTAAAGGCTTCAGAGCTGGAAAAGTACCTTTTAAGGTTGTTAAACAACATTATGGTGGTCAAGTTCGCCAAGAAATTATTAGCAACTTAGTTGAATCATCTTTTTATGACGCTGTGACACAAGAAAAATTACGTCCTGCAGGTGGTCCAACCATTGGTAACGATCTGGTAGCGACTGACGGTTTGAAATATTCGGCTGTTTTCGAAGTTTATCCTGACGTGACGATTGCGAGCTTTGATGGTGTAACGCTAGAAAAAGACACTGCTGAAATTGCAGATGCGGACGTGGAAGAAATGATTGAAACGATTCGTAAGCAAAATAAAACATGGGAAGATGCCGGTCGTACTTCTGCCGATGGCGACCAAATGACAGTTGATTTTGCCGGTACTGTTGATGGGGAAGCTTTTGAAGGCGGAACGGGTACCGATATGGTTGTTGAAATTGGCTCAGGACGAATGATTCCTGGCTTTGAAGATGGCCTAAAAGGACTAAAAGAAGGCGAAGATGCTACATTATCCCTCTCTTTCCCGGAAAATTATCCTCAAAAAGATCTTGCGGCCAAACCTGTTGAATTTAAAATTACGGTTAAAAAAGTCGAGCAAGTAGCTCTTCCTGAAGTAGATGAAGACTTTGCGAAAAAAATGGGCGTTGAAGATGGTAATCTTGAACAAATGCGTAAAGATATTGTTGAAAATATGCAGCGCGAATTAGATGGCAAAATTAAACAGAATCTAAAGCAAGCTGCAATGGATAAATTGATTGAATTACATCAATTGGATGTACCAAAAGCGCTTACTGATCAAGAATCAACTGTTTTAATGCAGCAAATGCAACAAAATTTAACAAGTCAGGGTATGAATGCGGGTGATATACAGCTTAACCCTGATATGTTTAAAGACCAGGCCGCTCGTCGAGTGAGCTTAGGTTTAATTATGGCCGAGATTGTTAAAGACAATGAAATTAAAGTTGACGATGCAAAAGTAAGAGCAAAAGTTGAAGAAATGGCTGAACCTTATGATCAGCCAGAGCAGGTTATCTCCTGGTACTATGGAGATAAACAACGTTTAGCTGAAGTTGAGTCGTTAGTCTTTGAAGAACAAATAATCGAATGGTTGCTTACTAAAGTTACCGTTGATGAAAAACCCAAGAAATTCAAAGAGTTAATGCAGCCTGAAACGAAGCAAGCTGTTGCTTAATATAGTTTAGAAATAGTCTTAATTTGGTATAAAGGAAATTCTTTAACGACCGATATAGGCTTTAAGAGAATAATAACAACAGGAGAATATATAAGTATGCAGGATAATATGGATATTAGGTCGCAAATGGTGCCAATGGTTGTTGAAACCACTGCGCGCGGAGAACGTGCCTATGATATTTACTCACGTCTTTTAAAAGAACGAGTTATATTTTTAGTCGGTCCGGTTGAAGATCATATGGCTAACTTAGTCGTTGCTCAAATGTTGTTTCTTGAGTCAGAAAATCCTGATAAAGATATTCACTTATATATTAATTCTCCTGGTGGTTCTGTAACGGCTGGATTGTCTATTTACGACACAATGCAGTTTATTAAACCTGATGTAAGCACGATGTGTATTGGCCAAGCGGCTAGTATGGGTGCAGTACTTTTAACAGGTGGTACTACGGGTAAACGTTTTATTTTGCCTCATTCACGTACCATGATTCATCAACCACTGGGTGGTTTTCAGGGTCAGGCAAGTGATATCGAGATTCACACAAAAGAAATTCTATATATCCGGGATCGACTCAATCAGATTCTTGCTGATCATTCCGGACAAGATATAGAAACGATTAAAAATGATACTGATCGTGACAACTTTATGAGCGCTGAGGAGTCTGTTGAATATGGATTGGTTGATAAAGTACTAGAACAACGAGCTACATCTGAATCTGAAGAATAATACTGGTGACAGAGTAACCGACTAAATGTAGGTGTTACTACTGTTTCAAAATGAAGGCGTTAGTCAAGTCACTTTTTTTAGTATTAGGGCTTGAAAGTGAGCATAAAACAACGCATGGTAGACTAATAGATACCGAATATTACAAAGTTAAGAGGCGAAGACATGAGTGACGATAAGCAGAATTCTGGCGATAACGGTAAATTACTGTATTGCTCTTTCTGCGGCAAAAGCCAGCATGAAGTGCGTAAACTTATTGCCGGTCCTTCCGTATTTGTTTGTGATGAATGTGTTGAGTTATGTAACGACATTATTCGTGAAGAAGTACAAGAACAAAATGCCTCAACTGATGGTGAAAAGCTCCCTACACCAATAGAAATCAGTGAAATTCTTGATGAATATGTCATTGGCCAATCACGTGCTAAGAAAGTCCTCTCGGTTGCTGTTTATAATCATTATAAACGCTTAGAAAATGGACAAAAGAAAGACGATGTAGAGTTGTCTAAAAGTAATATCTTACTTATCGGTCCAACAGGTTGTGGTAAAACATTACTTGCAGAGACTTTAGCGCGCATGTTGAACGTGCCTTTCACTATTGCTGATGCAACAACGTTGACAGAAGCTGGTTATGTTGGTGAAGATGTTGAAAACATCATTCAAAAGCTGTTACAAAAATGTGATTATGATGTTGAAAAAGCCCAAACGGGTATTGTCTATATCGATGAAATAGATAAAATTTCCCGTAAATCAGATAATCCATCTATTACACGCGATGTATCAGGTGAGGGTGTTCAACAAGCCTTACTTAAACTGATTGAAGGTACAGTTGCTTCTGTTCCTCCTCAGGGTGGGCGTAAACATCCACAACAAGAATTTTTACAAGTTGATACAGGTAACATCCTATTTATATGTGGTGGTGCTTTTGCAGGTCTTGACCGAATCATACGAGAACGTTCTGAAAAAGGCGGTATCGGTTTTGGTGCTGAAGTTAAGAGTAAAGATGATGGTAAATCTTTCAGTGAAGTATTGCATGAAGTTGAGCCAGAAGATTTAACAAAGTATGGTTTAATACCAGAATTTGTAGGTCGTCTTCCTGTTGTTGCAACACTTAGCGAGCTTGATGAAGCTGCATTAATACAAATTTTAACTGAACCTAAAAATGCCTTAACCAAACAGTACCAAAAAATGTTTGAAATGGAAGGCGCTGAACTTGAATTTAGAACAGATGCATTGAGCGCAATTGCGCAACGTGCAACTGAGCGTAAAACCGGTGCTCGAGGTTTACGTTCAATTCTCGAACATGTATTACTTGATACTATGTACGAGTTACCTTCAATGGAGCATCTCGATAAAGTTGTAATTGAAAAATCAGTTATCGAGGATAGTGCTAAACCTTTATATATTTATGAAGGTACAGAGCCTAGAACAGCTTCATCTGAAGAGTAAATAAATCTTCTAAATTCAGCTCAGGGATTGAAACATAGCATTGATGGCACTATATCAATGTTATATGTCCACTTAAAAGTGAGAGAAGAAAGTGTCTGAATTAATTGAAGATCAAATGTCTGCTATTCCTGTATTACCCTTACGTGACGTGGTTGTTTATCCACACATGGTTATCCCTTTATTTGTTGGTCGAGACAAATCTATTAAAGCGCTAGAAGCTGCGATGGAAAATGACAAACAAATTTTACTTGTCGCTCAAAAAAGTGCTTCTCAAGATGAACCTGAAATTGAAGATGTTTATCAAATGGGAACGGTTGCGAACATATTACAATTACTTAAACTTCCTGATAATACCGTTAAAGTTTTAGTTGAAGGTAATCAACGAGCTCGAATAGTACACTTTTTAAGTTCCGAAGATTATTTCACTGCACAAGTTATCGAAAATGAGGAAGAAAGTCTTGATGACCGTGAGTCAGAAGTTTTGGTTCGTTCTTTAACGACACAGTTCGATCAATACGTAAAATTAAATAAAAAAGTCCCACCTGAAATCCTTACATCTTTATCTAGTATTGAAGACCCTAGTCGTTTGGTTGATACCATTGCGGCTCATATGGCACTAAAAGTTGATGAGAAACAAAAAGTACTTGAAATAGAGTCTTTAAAAGAACGCTTCGAACATTTAATGGGTTTGATGGAATCTGAAATTGATTTACTTCAAGTGGAAAAACGTATTCGTGGCCGTGTGAAACGCCAAATGGAAAAAAGCCAGCGCGAGTATTATTTAAATGAACAGATGAAAGCGATTCAGAAAGAGTTAGGTGACATGGATGATGTCCCTAATGAACTTGATGAGCTTGAAGAAAAAATTGAAACAGGTGGCTTATCGAAAGAAGCCAAGACAAAAGCTAAGTCAGAATTTCAGAAATTGAAAATGATGTCGCCAATGTCTGCAGAGTCTACCGTTGTTAGAAATTATTTAGATTGGATTTTAAATCTTCCGTGGAAAAAACGTTCTAAAGTTACCCATGACTTATCTAAAGCAGACGCTGTTTTAGAAGAAGATCACTATGGTCTGGAAAAAGTTAAAGAACGTATTTTAGAATACCTTGCCGTACAACAGCGAATGAAAAAAATGAAAGGGCCTATTTTATGTTTAGTAGGGCCTCCTGGTGTGGGTAAAACATCACTTGGTAAGTCAATTGCGCGCGCTACTGGCCGTAAGTATATGCGTATGGCATTAGGTGGAGTCAGAGATGAAGCTGAAATTCGGGGGCATCGTCGTACTTACATTGGTTCAATGCCAGGTAAAATTATTCAAAATTTAAGTAAAGTAGGTACTCGCAATCCTCTCTTTTTACTTGATGAAATTGATAAAATGGCAATGGATTTCCGTGGAGATCCAGCGTCTGCATTATTAGAAGTTTTAGATCCTGAGCAAAATCATACCTTCAATGATCATTATCTGGAAGTCGATTACGATTTATCTGAAGTAATGTTTGTCGCTACTTCAAATACAATGAATATTCCGGGTCCACTTCTGGATAGAATGGAAGTTATTCGTTTATCGGGTTATACCGAAGATGAAAAAATTAATATTGCGACTCGTTATCTAGTTACAAAGCAAATCAAAAATAATGGTTTGAAAGATGATGAGATAATCATCGATGAAACAGCCGTTCGTGACATTATTCGTTACTACACACGTGAAGCAGGCGTGCGGAATCTTGAGCGAGAAATTGCAAAAATTTGTCGTAAGGTCGTTAAAGAAATTTTAATGGATAAAGATATAGGGACCATTTCTGTTGATAGTGAAAATTTGGACAAATACTTAGGTGTTCAACGTTTCCGTTATGGTCGAGCTGAAGACAAAGACCAGGTAGGTCAGGTTACTGGTTTGGCTTGGACTGAAGTCGGTGGAGAGTTACTTACCATTGAAACGGCCTTAATGACAGGTAAAGGCAAGCACAGCGTTACTGGTCAATTAGGCGATGTGATGAAGGAATCTATTCAGGCGGCAATGACGGTTGTTAGGAGTCGTGCTGATATTCTGGGTATCACACAAGAAGTCTTCGATAAAAATGATGTCCATGTCCATGTGCCTGAAGGCGCTATTCCAAAAGATGGCCCAAGTGCGGGTGTTGGCATGTGTACCGCTTTAGTATCTTCTTTTGCTAATATTCCAGTAAAAGCGGATGTTGCGATGACGGGTGAAATCACCTTGCGTGGTGAAGTTTTACCTATCGGCGGCTTAAAAGAAAAATTACTTGCTGCTAGGCGTGGTGGCATTAAAACTGTTATTATTCCACATGAAAATGAGCGTGATTTAACAGAAATTCCCAATACAATTACCGATGAATTGGATATAATACCGGTTCAATGGATTGAAGAGGTTCTGGATATTGCTTTACAATATAAGCCAGAGCCAATTAATGATAAAGGTGTTGGGGAAAGTCAAAGTAAAAAGAAAAAAGATAATCCTAATTCTTTAAGAACGCATTAAGTTATCATTTATATTTAGAGTTTTGGTTGCCAGTTAAATGGTAATTGATGTCTTTTGTGTTGAATATTGAAATATTTTTTATATTTTCAAAGAGTATTAATTTTCAACGATTTAAAACGTATCCGTTAATTAAAACGGAAGTAATAATATACACCTGTATTTAAGGGGAAAAACCAGTGAATAAATCAGAATTGATCGATATCGTAGCCGAAGGCGCGGATATTTCTAAAGCTGCAGCAACACGTGCTGTTGATTCAGTAATCGAAGGCATTACAGATACACTAGTAAAAGGTGACCAAGTTACATTAGTTGGCTTTGGTACATTTTCAGTAAAAGATCGTGCTGCTCGCATGGGACGTAACCCACGAACTGGCGAACCTATTCAAATTAAAGCATCAAAAAATCCAGGATTTAAAGCTGGTAAAGCTCTAAAAGATGCCGTAAACTAGCGCGCCTTTAGCGGGTGCTTAGCTCAGCTGGGAGAGCATCGCCCTTACAAGGCGAGGGTCGGGGGTTCGATCCCCTCAGCACCCACCAAACATAGGACCGGTAGTTCAGCTGGTTAGAATGCCGGCCTGTCACGCCGGAGGTCGCGGGTTCGAATCCCGTCCGGTCCGCCATATGTTGGAAAGGTGTAGTTAGTCATAAGACTGGCTACGCCTTTTTTTTTGAATCAAAATTATTAACATATAATTTAAGTAAAGTAGAAATCGTTATGATGGAATTAATTCGAACCAAGTCCAAGGGTATTGTTATGTGGGGGATTGTTGGGCTTATCATCTCATCCTTCGCTTTATTTGGCGTTGAAAGTTATTTATCAGGAGCTTCTAGTGCCGTTCCCGCGGTTGTTAACGGAAATGATATTAGTTCAGCACAGTTAACTCGTGCCGTAGAGCAACGTAAGAAACAGTTACAACAGCAATTGGGGGATAATTATCGTCCTGATTTGTTTCCAACTGACTTCCTTCGTCAGCAAGTTTTAAATGATTTGATTTCACGTAAACTTATTAGTGATTTTACCGTTAATTCAAATATGGCTGTGTCGTCTAAACAAGTATTGGCCGAGATTAAAAAAATTCCTCAATTTAAAGATGGTTCGGGTAATTTTTCAGCGAAGATATACACTCGGGCAATTAAAGGGGCTGGTCGAACTAAGCCTGGCTTTGAAGCTGACATAGCTAGAGATTTAGTTTTAAATCAATTGCGTACAGGTATTTTTCAAACATCGCTTACATTGCCATATGAAGTGGCTCAAACTCAGAAGTTGTTAAATCAACAACGTGAAATTGGCTATTTATCTTTTTCTAAATCTAACTATTCATCAAAGAAATCAATTTCAAATGATGACTTAATCAAATATTATGAATCCCATTTAGCTTCATATAAAACAGAAGAAAAAGTAGACGTTGAATATGTTGAGCTTGATATTAATCAAGTTGCAAAGAAGATAGATGTTTCTTCTGAAATGGTTGCTACATATTATGAAAAAAATCTAAGTAGTTTTACCGATAAAGATTATCCAGCTGCTTTACTAAGGATAAATGATCTTCAACGCCGTTTGGATAAAGGTGAGTCTTTTGATGCTTTAGCTAAAGAAACATCTTCTGATGGAGGCGATTTAGGTTTTATTCGTAAAGGCAATAGTGATGAGGCTTTTGATGCGGTGGCCTTTAAGCTTAAAAAGGGTGACATCAGCAAGCCGGTTAAAACTAAATTTGGTTATCACTTAATAAAGCTTATTGATATTAAAGGTGAAGAACGTAATATTCAGCATATTCTTGTTCAACCTTCATCTAAACCACAAGCTTTAGATTCAAGCTTACGAGCTAAAATTAAATCAGATTTGCAACTTCAAGAAGCTGAAAAAAGCTTTTTTGAAGATGTAGAAAAATTTAGTAATCTTGCTTATGAAAATTCTGATTCATTAGAATCAGTCGCTTCCGGATTGGATCTAAAAATTCAATCATCGGGTTTGGTTGTGCGTCGTGCTTTAAATGGTGTCTTGATAAATCCACAAGTTTCAACGGCTATTTTCTCTGATGAAGTATTAAATAAGAATAAAAATAGTGAAGTTATCGAACTAAAAGAAACGCATATGATTGTTGTTCGTATGAAAGAACATCAGGCTGCTGCGCAGAGATCTTTTGAAGACGTTAAAGCTGAAGTTACTAAGCAAGTGGCAGTGCAGCATCAAATTGAAAGCATGAAAAAAGAAGTAGATCTTGCCTTTAAAAACTTAAGTTCAGGTGGCAAAGGTGTTGAACAAACGGCTTTATTTAAAAATAGCGAATGGATACCTGCACAATTTGTTTCGCGCCGTAGTGGTCCAGATTTAAAAATACCTTCATCTGTTTTACAGCAAGCCTTTTCTTTAGCTCGTCCAACTGAATCAAAAGCCAGTATCGCTATGGTTGATTTACAAAATGGTGATAAGGCCATTGTTGTCGTAACATCAATTAAAGAAGTTGATAAAACGAATCAAGCGGAAGAAACAGCAATCAGGCAGCGTTTACATCAGGATAATACAAATACAGAATATCTTGGCTTTGAAAGCTATTTAAAAAGTAAAGCTGATATAAGTATTAACTTGAGTAAAGATAAAGAACAAGATATCTAGTTGAAAGGGGCTTTTTAAAGCCCCTTTTTTTTCTTTAAAATATTATTTACTTATTTATCTCGTAAAGGGTGATGGCATGTTTAAATTAAAGTTACATTGGCAAATTTTAATTGCGTTATGTTTAGCTGTTATTGCCGGAATTATAACGGGTAAAGATGCAAGTATCTTTGGTATAACCTATTTTGCTATTTATAGTTTTATCGGCACGATGTTTCTTAACGCCCTTAAAATGATTATCGTACCACTTATTGTTTCATCTATTATTGTTGGCGTAGCGGGTATTGGTGGCTCTAAGGGATTAGGGCGATTAGGTAGCAAAACGATACTTTATTATATGGCAACAAGCTTATTCGCTATTCTCATTGGTTTAGTCATAGTTAACCTTATTGAACCGGGAATTGTTAATGGTGAACCCGCTAAGGCATTAAACTCTATCTCAGAAACTCAAACTGCTGCGATTCAATCAAAAGTATCAGGTAAAGATGCAAGTAGTATTGCAGATGTTTTCTTAGGTATGTTTCCGTCTAACATCGTTAGTGCTGCAGCTAATGGAAAAATGTTAGGTTTAATTGTTTTCAGCTTGCTGTTTGGTTTTTTTGTCACGCGTATTGATGAAGCCTATGCTTCTGCGCAATATAATTTTTGGCAAGGCTTGTATTTAGTTATGCTGAAAATTACAGATTTAGTCATTAAATTTGCTCCTCTGGGGGTGTTTGGACTTGTAGGTAAAGTTATCGCGGGAATGGATGCGGAAAATCTGGACCTTATGTTTAATGCTTTGTTCTGGTTTACTTTTTCTGTTGTCTTCTCACTAGCTATTCATATGTTTGTAGTCATGCCTTTATTGTTAAAATACGTTGCAAAAGTAAATCCTTTAAAGCATTACCAGGCAATGGCTCCAGCGTTGTTAACTGCTTTTACAACAGCATCCTCGTCGGCAACATTGCCATTAACAATGGAATGTGTTGAAAAAAATGCGGGTGTTTCAAATAAAACAGCGAGTTTTGTCTTGCCATTAGGTGCAACGATTAATATGGACGGTACAGCATTGTATGAATGTGTTGCGGCCATGTTTATTGCTCAAACATTTGGCTTAGAACTCAGCTTTGTTACACAATTTACAATTGTACTGGTCGCTTTACTTACATCGATAGGTGTTGCTGGTATTCCTTCGGCTAGCTTAGTCGCGATTACAATTATTTTAAGTACGATTGGTTTACCTATTGAGGCTGTCGGTTTGATATTGGCTGTCGATAGAATCTTAGATATGTTTAGAACAGCTGTGAATGTATTTAGTGATTCGTGTGGGGCTGTGATTGTTGGTCGCTTAGAAGGCGAAGAAGGAATTTTACGTGCTTAGAATGAGTTAGGCAGTGTAGGGCTTCATGGAATGAAACCCTACACAATTGTGTTTCTTGTTTATTCTTTGGACGTAAGCGGCCCCATACCTACGGTGCTGTAACCAGAATCTACATACATAATCTCACCAGTAATACCTGCCGATAAATCTGAGCCTAAGAAGGCTGCAGCATTACCGACCTGGTCAATTGTTACATTACGTCTAAGTGGGGCAGTATTTTCAACTTCAGTTAACATCTTGCGGAAATCACTGATTCCAGCAGCTGCGAGTGTTTTAATGGGTCCCGCTGAGATTGCATTTACACGAATTCCATCCGGTCCAAGGCATGAAGCCATATAGCGAACATTGGCTTCTAAACTGGCTTTAGCAAGCCCCATAATATTGTAATTAGGCATGGCTCGCATGGCACCTAGATAACTTAAGGTGATAAGAGATGCATCGCGCCCTTCCATCATGTTTCGACCAGCTTTTGCGAGTGCAGCGAAGCTATATGAGCTGATTTCGTGTGATAATCTGAATCCTTCGCGGGTAACATTATCTAAAAAGTCACCTTCGAGTTCTTCTTTAGGGGCAAAAGCCACAGAGTGAATGATGATATCCAGTCCATCCCAGTAGTTATCCAGGTGATCAAATACCTTCTCAATTTGTTCATCACTGCTTACATCGCAAGGGACAATCACTTCCGAGCCTAATTCAGCCGCCATTTTCATAACCCGGCCTTCAAGTTTCTCATTTTGATAGGTGAACGCTAGTTCCGCACCTTCACGATGCATGGCTTTGGCAATACCCCATGCAATAGAACGATTACTGGCTAAGCCGACTATAAGTGCGCGTTTACCATCTAAGAAACCCATATTTATTATCCTTGATTCTTTATTTTATGTTGATTCTGCTTTAATGTAAGAGCTCTTAAATCAGAAAGTAATCTTAAGTAAACTTTAAGCTTAAGTAGTGGACGAATCAATAGAAAATCGCCACTTTATGTGTAAAAACAGTATCATATCGCATTAAAATTGTCGCTAAAAGGGAAGAATTTGTCTTTAATTAAAGACTACTTTGTTTGGACTCAATGTCAGCTCATTAGAGTTTGTCTTATTGCCATGTCAATGAGCCTGCTTTCGGCTTGTGATAACTCGTCTTTAAATAATCCTTATCCTTATAAAGATGTTAATGCGAATATTCTTTATTCTTCTTTTTCTGAACGTCCTAAACGACTCGATCCGATAAAATCATATGTCGAGAATGAATATGCTTTTATTGGGCAAATTTATGAGCCACCACTTCAATATCATTATTTAAAAAGACCATATGAGCTAATTCCTCTTACCACATCAAAAATGCCAGAAGTCTTGTTTTTTGATAAAAATGGGAAACGTTTAGCAAAAAACGTAGCTGTTAAAGATATTGCTTTTAGTCAGTTTAATATTTCAATTAAAAAAGGAATTCAATTTCAACCACATCCAGGTTTTGCTAAAGATGAAAATGGTGGATATTTATATCATGAATTAAGTGAAGAGCAATTTGAAAATATTTCTTCTCTAGGTGATTTTAAGAAAGTTGCTAGTCGTGAATTAACTGCATCAGATTACGTTTATCAAATAAAACGATTTTCACATCCAAAAATTAATTCTCCAATATATGGGTTAATGCAAAAATATATTGTTGATTTAGATGTGTATTCAAAGAAACTAAAGAAGATTTATAAAAAACAACTTGAGATAAACCAAAATAATCATTACTTAGATCTGAATCAACATGATTTTGCTGGAGTCAAAGTTGTAGATCGTTACAACTATCAAATAACCTTGAATGGTGTTTATCCTCAATTAATGTATTGGTTAGCGATGCCATTTTTTGCTCCAGTACCTTATGAGGTTGATAAGTTTTATAGTCAGCCCAGCATGAAAAAACGGAATATCAGTTTTGATTGGTTTCCGGTAGGAACGGGACCTTATATGTTAACGAAAAATGATCCTAACAGCCAATTGGTGCTTGAACGAAACCCTAATTTTCGGGGCATTAAGTATCCAACGGAAGGAACGGAACAAGATCGTTTAAATGGACTGTTAGATGATGCTGGTAAAACGATGCCTTTTATCGATAAAGCTGTTTATTCTTTAGAGAAGGAAAGTATTCCCAGGTGGAGTAAATTTTTACAAGGCTATTATGATACATCGGGTATTTCTTCAGATAGCTTTGATCAAGCTGTACAATTTTCAGCACTTGGTGATGCATCACTAACGACAACAATGTTGGATAAAGGAATCAAGCTCAGCACAACAACTAATTCATCTACATCGTATATGGGGTTTAATATGTTAGATGAGGTTGTTGGTGGTTCAAGTGATCGTGCTCGTTACTTACGCCAAGCAATCTCAATTGCTTTTGATTATGAAGAGTTTATTTCTATCTTTTTAAATGGTCGAGGAATACCTGCGCAAGGAGCGATACCTCCCGGAATTTTTGGATATCAGGAAGGTGAAAAAGGTATTAATCCTGTTGTTTATAAATGGGGTAATGGTGAGCCTGTGCGTAGAGACTTAAGTGAGGCAAAAGCATTACTTAAAAAAGCAGGCTATGAGAATGGTATCGATAAAAAAACAAATAAACCTTTATTAATATATTTTGATACTACTGGCGGTGGAGCTGAAAGTACTTCGTTGTTTAATTTTTTACGTAAACAATTTAAAAAATTAAACCTTTCTCTTATTATTCGCGCCACTGACTTTAATCGTTTTCAAGATAAGATGAGAAAGGGAAATGCGCAGTTATTTATGTGGGGTTGGAATGCTGATTATCCTGATCCCGAGAATTTTTTATTTTTATTTTATGGGCCTAATGGAAAAGTAAAAGGGCATGGAGAGAACGCCGGAAACTACGAAAATAAAGAATTTGACCGATTGTTCGAACAGATGGAAACAATGCCTAATTCACCTGAGCGTCTTGTATTGATTGAAAAAATGCTAACTATATTAAGAAATGATGCTCCTTGGTTATGGGGTTATCATCAACAAAGATTCGCTCTCTTTCATAAATGGTACTTTAATGTAAAGCCGAATTTAATGGCACAGAATACTTTGATGTATAAACGCATTGATGCCAGTCAACGAGCTGCATCACGTGCTCAATGGAATACTCCTGTTTTTTGGCCGATTATTGCATTTGTATTTATTTTGATTTTATTTATTTTTCCTGCTTGGAAAATGTACACGTCGAAAGAAAAATTTAGTCACAAAGAAGAGAAAGTATAATATGTTTGCTTATATTAGCCGGAGGATTCTGTATTCTATTCCTATTCTTATTGGAGTAAATCTACTTACTTTTGCGCTTTATTTTTTGGTTAATAGCCCGGATGATATGGCAAGAATGCATTTAGGGGCTAAATACGTAACTCAACAAGGGATTGACAAATGGAAAAGTCAACGGGGTTACGATAAACCACTTTTTTATAATGACACTCAAGCAACATATAAAAAATTAACAGAAACTATATTTTACGATAAATCGGTAAAATTATTTTTACTTGATTTTGGAAGTGCTGATGACGGCCGAAATATTGGGGATGATATTAAAAAACGTATGTGGCCAAGCTTAGGTTATGCGCTACCTGTTTTTATCGTTGGGATGATTGTCTATATTAGTTTTGCATTGTTACTAGTCTTTTTTAAATCTACCTATGTCGATGTATGGGGTGTTGTGCTTTGTGTTGTTATGATGTCAATATCCGGCATTATATATATTATTGCCGGTCAATATCTTATTGGTAAAATGTTATTGCTTGTTCCTATTTCAGGTTACGAACAGGGTTTCTCTGCATATAAGTTTTTAATTCTGCCTATTCTTATTGGTGTTATTAGTGGTTTAGGTGCAAGTTCACGTTGGTATCGAACTATATTTCTTGAAGAGATAAATCGTGATTACGTTCGAACTGCTAGGGCGAAGGGACTTTCTGAATTAAGAGTTTTGTTCGCACATGTATTAAAAAATGCAATGATTCCTATTTTAACCGGTGCTGTTGTTGCTATTCCTTTATTATTTATGGGTAGCCTTTTAATGGAATCATTTTTTGGTATTCCGGGATTAGGAAGCTATACCATTGATGCTATTCAAAGTCAGGATTTTGCGATTGTTCGTGCAATGGTTTTCTTAGGATCTATTTTATATATTCTAGGTTTAGTTTTAACCGATATTTCATATACCTTAGTTGACCCACGTGTGAGGTTGAGCTAATGCATAGAGATACTCTTACATTATTTAAACAGCCAACTTGGTTGAAAGTTGGTTTGTCTCTTATATTTTTAACGATGGCTTACGCTTGGTACGGACGTGTTTTTAATGTTAAAGCTGAATATTTAAGCACCGATATCCTGATTTATTTTTTAGTATGTGGTTTTATTGTATTTATTTCATATATCCGTCAGCAACCTCATTTATCAGAACCTTGGAGGCTTGTTTTTAAAAATAAAATTGCAATGAGTAGTGCAGTTATTTTGTTTTTCTTTATTGTGGTGGGTTTGATGGACTCAATTCATTTTCGGATTACGGTAAACTCAAATCAAACCCCGGTTTCTTATTCAGCGACTATGGTGAGCTTGTTAGACGTTAGTTTAGAAAACATAAACAACAAGACTGAAACAACGTATTCAGCACCTTTCTCGGCTTTCTCATATGCAAAAGAAAATTTTATTAATGAAAGTGGTGTTAAATATCGCGATTACCCCAGGCTTAAATATGCAGGGGCACATTTGAAAAATCCTAAATTAGAGATTGGTTCAGACTTAATTAAAAAAATTATTTTCAGTTTAATATTAGGGGTGTTAATCTCACTGCTTGTGATTAGTGCAGTTGTTTTTGCAATCAGTCGAATAACAAATAGTTCATTTACAAATTCTTTTGCTAAAATTTTTAATGAGGAATTTGACCTTCCTTGGAATGTTATGCTGCTTACTACCAGTGTAATTATTATATGCAGTGTTGTTCTATTTTATATGAGTACTTATTACCATGTAATGGGAACAGATAAAGTTGGCCAAGATGTTTTTTATCTAACGTTAAAGAGTATTCGTACCGGTTTAGTCATTGGAACGTTGACTACACTCATTATGTTACCGTTTGCGATTGCTCTTGGTGTTTTGGCTGGATATTACAAAGGAATTGTCGATGATATTATTCAGTACATATATACAACTTTAAATTCTATTCCCGGTATCTTACTTATAGTTGCAGTGATGTTAGCAATTGATGTGTATATAGAAAACCATGCTGATTTATTTGAAACGGCTATTGAGCGTGCAGATATAAAACTACTTGCTCTATGTGCTGTACTTGGAATAACTAGTTGGACAGGTTTGTGTCGCTTGCTACGCGGTGAAGTTTTTAAGTTGCGTGAGCTAGAATATATTCAGGCAGCTCGAGCCTTAGGCGTATCAAATACTAAAATAATCGTTAGCCATATAGTTCCAAATGTTATGCATATTGTTCTCATCGTTGTTGTATTAGATTTTAGTGGATTAGTCTTGGCTGAAGCGGTTTTAGCTTATGTGGGAGTAGGGGTTGATCCATCAACGATTAGTTGGGGCAATATGATTAATAGTGCGCGTTTAGAGCTTGCTAGAGAACCAGTTGTTTGGTGGTCATTAATTTCTGCATTTAGTTTTATGTTCGCACTTGTATTAGCGGCAAATTTGTTTTCAGATGCGATTCGTGATGCCTTTGATCCTCGCAGTCAGGGAATTAAATAATGTCGAGTATAGTATCAAATACTAAGTTGTTAGATGTTATTAATTTAAAAACGTATTTTGGTGATATTAGTAAAAAGCCTGTACGAGCAGTTGATGGTGTAAGCTTTTCGATTAATCGTGGTGAAACATTTGCCTTGTTAGGTGAGTCTGGTTGCGGTAAATCAATGACGGCATTATCAATTATGCAATTAGTACCATCACCTGCCGGTACAATTGTAGATGGTTCTGTACTATTTAATGATGATGATTTGTTAAGGAAATCTGAAGTTCAAATGCGATCTGTACGTGGTAATCGTATTGCAATGATATTTCAGGAACCAATGACTTCCCTTAATCCTGTTCTCACTATTCAACAGCAAATTGAAGAAGTTCTTTTATATCATCGAAATATAAAAGGGCTTGCAGCTTGGGATGAGATCATTCGTTTACTTGACTCGGTTGGAATTCCAGTGCCTGAGCAACGAGCTAAAGATTATCCACATCAATTATCAGGTGGGATGAAGCAGCGTGTAATGATTGCCATGGCATTGGCTTCTGAACCAGACTTGTTAATTGCTGATGAGCCAACAACAGCACTTGATGTTACGATTCAAGCTCAAGTGATGACCTTATTGCGGGATATTCAAAAGCAAACTGGCATGGCAATATTACTGATTACTCATGATCTTGGTATTGTTTCAGATTTCGTTGATCATGTTGCCGTTATGTATGCAGGTGAAATTGTTGAGTATTCAACTCGTAGTGAGTTTTTTAATAATCCTCTACATCCTTATTCGGTTAAACTTTTTTCATCTTTACCTGTTAAATCAAAACGTAACCAGGAACTTGATGTTATTAAAGGTATCGTCCCTCCGCTCACAACTGAATTTACAGGATGTCGTTTTTATGAGCGTTGCCCTATTGCAATTGTTGAGTGTAATGAGCAAAGAATAGAATTACTTAACCAAGGTGCTGAACATAGTGTACGTTGTCTGAAATATCGTAATAGTACACTGACATTTTCGATAGAAGAGACTAAGTCAATACTAGCGCATTACAAAGAGTCATCTGATAGGAATATTGTTTATAAGGTTACTGACTTAAAGGTATATTTTCCTATTCATAAAGGTATTTTCAAGAAAGTTGCTGGTCAGGTATATGCAGTTGACGGTGTTAACTTAACATTATACAAAGGCAAAACTTTAGCATTAGTAGGCGAGTCTGGTTGTGGCAAGACTACGGTTGGTAAAGCTTTACTACATTTAAATGAGATTACTTCAGGACAGTTAGAATTAAATGGTAATGATATATCTTCCCCATCAAGTGCTAAATTAAAAAAACTTCGCTCTAATACTCAAATTATTTTTCAAGATCCATTTTCTTCTATGAATCCACGTAAACGAGTGGGTGAAATTATTGAAGAAGGAATGTTGGCTCTTAGTCCTGAATTAACTGGTGACGAACGAACAATAAAAATAAAAAAACTATTAAAACAAGTCGGTTTGGCTGAAACGGCAATTAGTCGTTATCCCCATGAGTTTTCAGGCGGGCAGCGACAACGTATTTGTATTGCTCGTGCTTTAGCCGTGAATCCAGAAATACTAATTTGTGATGAACCAACGAGTGCTCTGGATGTTTCTGTACAAGCACAAATGTTAAACTTGTTTAAAGAACTCCAGCAAGACTACGGTTTGAGTTACTTGTTTATTACACATAATTTATCAGTAGTAGAATATCTTGCTGATGAAATTGCTGTTATGTATTTAGGTCGCATTGTTGAAAAAGGTAGCATTGAAGATGTAATGACTAATGCACAACATCCTTATACCCAAGCGTTATTATCGGCTATACCTAATATTGAAAAAGATTCGAAAAAACAACTTATTACGCTAGAAGGAGAGTTGCCATCGCCGATAACACCTCCAAAGGGATGTCATTTTCATCCAAGATGTTCAAGTAGATTATCGGTTTGTTCTGAAAAATATCCAAGTATGGATTCAATTTCAGATTCACATGAGGTAGCATGTCATCTTAATAAAAATTAGTTTTTAATGGGGAAGTTAGAAATATTCAAGAAGTATTTATTTGTTTTTGTTATGACTTGTATGTCTTTTGATCTTATTAAGCATTTACTCGACAGTTCAATCCATTTCAAAGATAAGTTTTATTCAAAAATAATTTCTATAGACTAATCAAACTCTCATATCATATATGAGAGTTTGATATCTTTAATTAAGATAGATAGAACTTAGGCCTATTAAACTAATTATAGTAAGGATTCCTCCTATAATACGTTTAAATATTAAGTCATTCTGCATAATAAATTCATGTGCCTTTAAGCCAATTATATGACCAATTGCCGATACTGGTAAAAGAATCAGTGCGCTGTAGAAATGTAAATCTACACTCACCGCTGTAAACGTTAGCATCTTTATAACAACCAGTGTAAACCATAATGCAAACAGTGTGTTTCTTAATTGTTGGCGTTTAACATGCCGCATGAATACAGTAACCATAAGTGGAGCACCCGTTAGCGATGTGCCAGCGACATAGCCACCTAAGATCAGAAATATTTTATCCAACCAACTTTTAGAACTATGTAAGCTCTTATTGACTAGCCACATGACGGCGTAAAATAAGGTAATGCTATATATGAAGACCAATAAATATTTATTAGGTAGTGTGAGTAAGCCTAATACACCGATTAGAGCTGCGGGTAGTATAAAAATGTATGACTTGAATAAAAATTTCCAGTCAACGTTATTGATTTGAGAATGTAGTGTGAGAGTAGAAAAAAATAGTAATTGAAATCCAATAATGGGTAACCAAAAAATAGGTTGATTATATATAAATAGCATTAAAGGTAAGCCAAGTGCTCCACCACCAAAGCCTAGTCCGCTACGTACAAAACCTGTCCATACAAATATTAATCCAATGAGAAATAAGTCTGCAGAGTTAAAGCTTAGTATTGATTCCATTTAGTCTTTTTTGAGTTAGTGGTGTTGCATTAAATTGAGTAGGAAATTTATGTGAGCTTGATTGTCCCAAGGTCGTCCACCAAGTGCCTGGTATTGAACCATGCCTTTACGATCAACAATATACGTTGCAGGTAAGCCTCTAGGTTGCCACTTTTCAGTTATTTGTCCATCGCTATCCATTAGTGCGCGAATATCAGGTGCGTAGATACCTATAAAATTAAAAATAGTATCTTCGTCTTCAGCGGTATTAATTAACGCAATCTTTAAGCCTTGTTTCTCGAGTTTGAGATACATTTTTTGTATTGCAGGCATCTCTTTCTTACATGGGCCACACCAGCTAGCCCAAAAATGTACGAATACCCAGTGGCCTTTTGTTTCCTTTATATTAAATGGTTCACCATCAATATCTTGTAACTGCATATTAGGTACTGAAAACGGAGTGAGCTTAAGAATTCCTACTGGAGGGCTCGGTAATTTATCATTTGCAAAAACAGTAAGTGAAATTGAATATATAATGAAAGTTATTATTAATGGGGTGAGTTTTTTCATAATAAAGTAATATTTATTTAGCGCAACGAATATTTTTAATATTTATCTTTATAGTTTTATCATTTTTATTGGTTTTTCTAATGAACGTAGCTTTTAACGAAAAGGGTTTGTTAGTATAAGGCAACGTTATGTTGCCTCCTTCACCCTCTCCACTACGAAAATCTAATTTTTCTGGGAGTAAAGTCCAACGAAAAGTAGACTGATGGGAGAGTGGGATATTCATTTTCTTCCATTGAGACTTCCATTGTTCTCTATCAATTCTTTTGATGGGTGAGTCTTTATTTGTATATGTCCAATTAGATAAATCATGCCATATAATATCATTACTTTTATTATGTATACCGACAGTAATAAAGCATTTTTGTTTTAATACATTAATCATAGCCTTAGAAAAACCACGACCTTCATAAAATGCGGATATTTTCTCGGGTTGCACAGGGGAAAGGCTGACCTTTAGCTCCGTACTATTATATCGATATTTATTTTTTACTTTAGCGAAACTTAAGTTTGTAGAGAATAAACTACTAATAAAAATTATTGTAACGAGAAATAGTTTTGTAGTGAGGGATTTGGTTAGCAAAACGTTATAATCCAACGATAGAGTAAGTTATATATAATATAGCGTTAATGATAGGAGATATTAGTTTACCTAATATTCCAGTTAGCATTAATATTAATAGAATATATAAACCATAAGGCTCGATTTTGCTGACGAAATAACTAAACTTATTGGGCAGAAGACTAACAGCGATGCGCCCACCATCGGTTGGTGGAATAGGAATTAGGTTAATAATCATTAATAAAATATTAACGAATATACCAACAATAGCCATATTTAGTAAGAACTGTGTTGCTAATTCAGCGCCCATAAAAAATGAAGATACTATAAACGCGAGTATAGCCCAAGCAATAGCCATAAGTAGATTAGCTGCGGGGCCTGCTATTGCAACAATGGCTGTATCACGCTTTGGATTACTAAAATTTCTCCAATCAATCGGAACGGGCTTCGCATAACCCGCTATAAAGCCAACACTCATATAAAGTACGATTGGTATTAAAATAGTACCAATAGGATCAATATGCTTAATGGGGTTGAGGCTGAGCCTACCTAACATATAGGCTGTTTTATCTCCCAGTTTATATGCAGCCCATCCATGCGCTATTTCATGTAAAACAATGGCAAATAAAACAGGAATAATTGCAACAAGAATTATTTGAGATGTACTTAAGTTTGAATCTAACATGAAGATATCATAACATTGTCTGAATAGAGAATCTAAAGGATTAATCTTTAGACTATCTAATAGTTTCGATAAATGAATTGGAAGTCTCAATGCCCTCTAAGTTACGAGTTAATCTCAATGGAAGTGATGTATATGAGTATGAAAAAAATACCCGTTATCCAGGTAAACAGCGTGAGTTTTTGGATAATATGGATTTAGATATGGATGAGGGTATTGAAATCGATGGGGAAATGATCAACTCTCCTGACAAAATACAACGTGCCCAGTATGTTGCAATGAGTTTGCTATACGGAATTCAAATGAAGAGTGAAGGGCTTGTATCTGCAGCATGCGGGTATTTGGTTACTCGATTACCTGATTTAAAACAAATACGAGCCGTTGAAGAAGGTGAAACGGTAACAATGGATTTAATCTTTGACGAAGAAAATTAATCTTCTTATGAATAGTATTTTTAGAATATCAGAGACAATTAACGAACCAAAACAACTTACCTATAGCGTACTCCAAAAAAGTTATTTATTGGTGTATAATGTCAATTAACGAATTATTGTTTCGATTATTTGAAGCATGGGATGGTAGTCGTTATAGTTTACTTCAATGAAATAGTCTGTATCATTATGCTCTAATATTAAACTTGGGAAGCCTTGAGCACCAAGTTCTCTTGATAACTTAATTTCTTTTTCTAAAATATCTTGAGTTTGTGTAGAATCTAGATCTTGCTTGAAGCTTTTCATATTTAAGTTAAGCTGTTTTGCGCATTGACAGAGAATGCTGCTGTCAGAAGGATTAAGCGCCTCTAAATAATAGGCTTGTTGTATAGACTTAATCATTTCTATATGGTGATTTTGATTTTTTGCTGCAATCACAGCCCTGCAAGAAGGGTAGGTTGATCTCCTAGGTATATTGTTCACCCAGAAATCAAAGTTAAACTCTACTCCTGAAATATGTTTTTGAATGTTATGCCACGTACTTTGAATTGTTTCTTGCATAGGCAAAGGCATTGTCTCATCGTTATCAATCGCCAGTCCACCAAGTAAATATTCAGTCTGTATAGTGGTTGGTAGTTTTTGTTGTAACTTATACCATGATTCTCTGAATCCCCAGCACCAACTGCACATGGGGTCATGGATATAATAAAGAGTTGTCATTTCAATTAATGTAAGCCAAATAGATTCGCTTTAATTAATCTGGAATTTCCAAACATTAATTCGAAGCTGTAATTGCCATTTATTATACCTGTTTTAGGTAATTTAATTGAAAAGTAGTGTATTCCTTTCTTTCCAAGAATAGTGATTGATTTTTGAATAATTAATTTCTGATTGATGGTGTTTTTATTTTGTTCTAAGCCATTGTATATATTTACTATGATGCTTGTTTTATCTTGTGTGAAATTATTGTATTCAAATCCAATATGTAATAATTCTCCTATTTTAATTTTTTGTATTGTTGTAGGAGTGATTTCTGAGAACTGAATATTACTTATTTTTATTTTCGGGACAATAGGTAAGACAGCATCCATCTCTTTTTGTAATTTTATTTTCAACGCTTTTATATCGTTGCTATTTGGGAATAATTTGGATGCTACAGTGATTATTTTATTCGCCTCCAGGAATTTATTCTGATTAACATAGGAGTTTGCCTTCTTGACTATTTTTTTATGGATGAGTAATAGTCCATTTATTGCATTTTTATTGCTTTCATCTGTAGATAGTATTTTTTGATATAGATCGAAAGCACTTGTTCCTGATGGTGTAAGAGCATTTCCATTATTTAATTGTTTCTTAGCTTGACGGATAAGCTTGTTAATATCATTCTTACTATTTATCGAAGTCTTAATTTCTTTTTGTAATGATAATAACTCTTGATCATTATGTATTGCCTGAAGGCCTGCATTAACAGAATTAAGCGCTTTGAATAATTCTTTATTATTTATTTGAGCTCTACTTTTAAGTTTAAAGTGTTCTGCGATTTTTCGAATCCCTGCTAATGCTTCTTCGTTATATTCATCGTTATTTAATACTGCTTTCAATTCTTCTAATGCATTTGCACCTTCAGGAGCATTTAATGCGTTTACAGCAAAGTACACACGTGATTTTTGTAAATGCGGTTCGTTTACTTTTCCCATCTCGAACTTATCTTGTAATGAAATATAAGCATCGGATTGCATTATTTCAGGATATATTTGAGAAAGCGTAGTAATCGTTTTATTTGCAGAATTGTAATCTTTTTTATTTATTAAATCCGTAGCATGAGATATATACCACTGTTTTAACTCAGTTATCGAGTTTTTTGTATTTTCATTATCTGGATTTAGGGATAGATTCTTATTATAAATTTCTGAGAGTAAAGCCGCATTAGATGGAATTTTATCTATTGATTCTTTGAGACGAGAAATTTCATTTAATTCAACCTGTTTTGCAGATAATTGTACTTTTGGAGCCTTCACCTTGATAGGAGGACCTTTTTTAATCTCCTTATCAGTAAATAAATAATTCTTTATTTGTGTTGGTAAATATTGCCTCGCGAATGGTTTACCTTGCGCATTCCAAATTCTGGAGAGTTCAATTCGTTGGTAATATCCAACTGTTATAGCGAGAATCACAAGTAGCATTAAAATTCTTTTTTTTCTGCGATTTAGATTTTTAAAGTCTTCAGAATCTGCAATATTTGGAAGGGGGCTTGGTTTAATATATTTATGCGTTGATACCGGGTTATTTCTTCTTTTTTTATTTGTTGTGCTTGTGGCTGGTCGACTCGTTTTCTTTTTACTTATTTTAGCTTTAGGGAGTTTTTGGCTTAGGTCTGAGTCAACTAAAGTCTCTGCATTATGATCTTGCCCTGCTTTTTTTAATGCCTTTGCATTTGCATCAATGGAATCGAGTTCCTTATCGCTAATTTTATTGAGTGCCTCATAGAGCTCGGATGCATGTTGGTAACGATGCTCGGGCTTTTTAGACATACATGTGTTGATGATCGGTTGGAAAACTTCAAGGCCTTTAGGTAGTTGTGGTATGGGATCTGATAAATGTTTTATACAAATTGATACTAAGGAAGGTCCATCATATGGAACATAACCTGCTAAGGCCTGAAATAATACTACCCCTAAACTATATATATCCGTTCGATGATCGATCTGCAGCCCTTTAGTTTGTTCAGGGCTCATGAAATAAGGCGTGCCTAGTATTTTTCCTGTTTCAGTTAAACCTTTGGATACATCATTTGTTCTAGCAATACCAAAATCAGTCAGTATTGCTCGTTCATCTTGATGGAGTAAAATATTTTCAGGTTTAATGTCTCTATGAAGAAATCCATTTTTACTTGCAAAGTCTAATGCTTGTGCAATTTCTTTAATAACTTTTACTTTCTGTTTACGAGTAAGTAAGTCACGCGCTTCATTGAAACTTTTACCTTTAATATACTCCATCGACATATAATGTACGTCATTGTGAATCCCAGCATCGAAAACGGTAATAATATTAGGGTGTGATAATTGGCTTGCGATTCGAGCTTCTCGTAAAAATCTTTCTGAAAATGTTTCGTCTGTATGATCTGGTGATAGGACTTTTAACGCCACTTCTCGACCTATACTTTCTTGTACAGCAAGATAAACCATTGCCATACCTCCACGACCGAGCAAATCCTTAATGTCATAACCAGGAATTGATATAACGGAAGCGACCTTGCTTGCGGTTGTTTGTTTTTTATTTGCTGTCATTTGACCATTTTTGAAGATGCGTGGGTTATTAAGGCTACTCCATATTTATCGGCACAGGGAAGAATAAGTAGAGTAAATTAATATCAATTAAATCATATAGTTAGCAATAAAAAGGGTTGATATGTATTTGATGTTATACATATATCAAATTATCTAGTTAATTACAGTTTAAATTTAAGAAATTAAACAGATCTTAATTTATCGATCTTGCTCATGTAGTATTTTTTCTACAGCAAGTAGATCTTCAGCTGTATCAACACCATGGGCGACAGAATCTGAGCTTATCTTGACGATTATTTTCATTCCATTTGATAATATTCGTAATTGTTCGAGTGATTCAGCTATTTCGAGGGGAGATGGAGGCAGCTTTGCGAATTGTTGTAATGTTTTTACTCGGTATGCATACAAGCCAATATGGGAATAAAAATGTGTATCCGGTGTATTTGCATTGGGATTTGTTAATATATTTAAGTCAAAACTGTCTCTAACCCATGGTATAGGAGCACGACTGAAATAAAGTGCAAAGTTATCATTATCCATGACAACCTTAACATTATTAGGATTAACGACATCATCAATAGACTTAAATTTAACAGCAAGTGTTGCCATATCGGCACTATGGTTAGTTTCAAGTAGATCTACTAGAGAATGAATATTGTCAGTTTTTACAAGTGGTTCATCACCTTGTAGGTTAACTACTATGGTTGATGAATCCCACTTTAGAATCGTTGCAACTTCATTAATTCTATCAGTTCCTGATGGGTGATCAGGTTTTGTCATCACTGCCTTTCCACCAAAATTGGTGACCGTGTTTAGTATTTCCGTATTATCAGTTGCTACAATTATTTCAGATGCTTGTGTTTTTGAAGCAGCATTATAAACATGCTCGATAAGAGGGGTGCCATTCAGTTTTTGTAATGGTTTTCCAGGTAACCTTGTAGAGGCATAACGGGCTGGTATCACAATTTTGAATGGTATCATTTTTTAATTATGCATGGTTTTAAGGTTAATATCAAAACTTCGTTGGAGGTTTTATTATCTTACGAGAGAATATTATTTGTCGATTGCATTGCATATAAACTTGAATCGGTGATGTTTTTTTCTGTAAGATTGAGCGTCTTCAGTGTACAGCTTAGTTGTTCTATATTTTCCGAGTCTAGTAATAAAGCAAGATGATAGTAGTCGTTATAGGGGCCTGTATTGTGGAGCAAAGCATTTATGATATCATCACTAATTGATATGTCTTTAAGGATGTCAACAAATGGCATGCTTAGTAATGTATCAAGAAAAGAAAATACTCCTAATAGAAATAAATCATTTGCTATCTCTTTATGTGTTATTTTAGCAATATATTCTAAGGAAAAAGCTCTTATAAGTGCTGTCGAAAGTAGTGAATTTATTTTTTCAGAGTTATCGTTCGCATCGTTAGTAAATAAAAATAGTGATAACCACCGATACAACGGTTTAACACCAATTAATTTGACAGCATCTTGTATACTGTTAATTTTGATATCACGCTGTAAGCCGGCAGAATTTATATACCGAAGTAACTTATAACTGATGGATACATCTTGAGTAATATTTTTTTCAATATCATTAATAGAGTGGTCAGCCATAATATCATTTAGGATATTCATTATGTTGATCTTACTTGAGGGTATGGCTTGATGTTCTATATATTCTGGTTTAGCAAAGAAATATCCTTGATAAAGTTCAAATCCAAGAGCCTTACACATTTCAAATTCTTCTTTTGTTTCAACACGCTCAGCTAACAACGTAAGATTATGTTGTTTTCCCATCTTTGAATATTTTATAAGTTGTTCTTCATTGTAATCACTAATATCAATTTTCATTATTTCAACAATTTTGAATAACTGTTGGGTACTTTCATTGTCAATGAAATCATCTATAGCAAGAGTATAACCGGATGAAGCTAATGAATTAAGACTACTAAATAGCTCATCGTTCATTATAACGTTTTCAAGAATCTCAATAACGACACGATCTTTCGGTAGAATATTTATTAAATCATTTTGAATAAGGTATTCATCAAAATTTATAAAGGCTTTTTTATCACCAATTACATTACTTAAGCCTATGTTACTAAAGAGATTCATAATGACATCGGCTGTCGCTGACGTCCCATCGATTACATTGGCTTCTGTCGCATTAATTTGTCGGAACAACATCTCGTAAGCAATAATTGATTCATCGAGGTTCAATATTGGTTGACGAGCAAGGCATATCTTAGATTCAAAAGAAGTATCCGACATAGATTCTATATCGGTAAATGATTGAATTACTTAAATTTATTTACGTTTTAGGTATGCAAATTAAGTGGTTGAATTAGCTATTGTTTCTTAGCCATAAAGAGAATAATATAAATGACCGGTGAGTTATTAATAATATACAGGCTAAATAATGCAAAAATGGCAGCGTCGTAAGGATGAACGTCCAGCTGAGATAATGAATGCGGCATTATTACTATTTGTAAGTAAGGGATTCGTAGCTACTAAAATTGAAGATATAGCAAAAAAAGCCGGTGTCTCAAAAGGAACCGTATACTTATATTTTGCAAGTAAAGAAGTGCTATTCAAAGAAATGGTATATGAACTTATGGTTCCGAAAATACATGAAGTTGAAGAGTATATTGCTACTTATGAAGGTAGCCAGTCGGAATTATTATGTGTTGTCATTCGACAATGGTGGAAGGTAGTAAAAAGTTCTGGTTTAACAGGGGTTCCTAAACTAATTATTTCTGAAGCAGATAATTTTCCAGAATTAACCCGCTTTTATGTGAAAGAAGTAATACACAGAGTTCAATCTGTATTTGTAAATATTTTGAACAAGGGAATCGAAATTAAGGAATTTAGAAAAATTGAACCAGTACTAAGTGCAAGAGTCATTATGTCTTCAATGGTTTATTTTTCAATGTGGGATTGCTCACTTAAAAAATATGACCAAAAGGGCTTAGAAGTTGATGAGCTAATCGAACAACAGATTATAATTTTAGTTAATGGAATAGTAGTGTAATGTATAAGGATTCATTCAGAACAATTTTTTTACTTACATGCTTGAGTATGTATACAGTTACAGCTTATTCTAATGAGAATATCGGTGATATAGATAAATACACTTTAAATAAATTCATTACAGAAAGTCTTAACGAGTATTCCGGACTTACCATTGCAACACTCAATGTAAATAAACTTGCTTATGAAATAGAAAAAGTCTCTAGTAGGCTTGGTTGGGTTGTAACAAGTCAAGGTGGTTATTCGAGAGATTCTTCAAGTTTTGGTATTGAAACCGATACAGTAGATTTTGGTGTAGGCCTGGAAAAACCCCTTGAATCAGGAAATACTTTTTCAATTTCAGCACAATATCGACATAGTGATAGTGAACAAGTTTTATTTACATTATCACCAAACCCTTCAGATACGACAAATTTAGATGTAAGTTACAGAGTACCATTACTAGATGGCAAAGGAAATCCTCAATATAAATTTGAGACAGATAAAGCCAATATAGAAAGTAAAATTTCTAAATTGGACAAGGAGCAAATTAAAGAATCCCTTATTCTTCAATTAATTGATGTTTATTATTTAATTGCGACAATAGATTCGCGATTGGAGACGGCAAAAAAATCATTACGTCGTACCAGAGCCTTGCGTAAATATATAAATAACAATATTAATTTAGGTTTGTTAGAGAAGGGGGATATTTTACAGATTGATTCTCAAATATTTGCATTAGAGTTAGAACAGAAGAGAATACTTGATATAAGAGAAAAACAGGTTGTTGCTATTAATCGTTTTTTAAATAAGCATTTTTCGAATGATTTTATTATAGCGGAGTCTGATATGTATGGTGATTACAAATTAAATAATGTAGAAACAATAATATCAAATATAAAGTCACATGATTATGAAGTGAAAAAATTAAAGTCCCGTTCTAAATTACTAGATTCTTCTTTAGCGTTAAGTCGTAGTCGTGAAAAAAATAAATTAGATTTGGTTTTGTCTATTGGGGTTCAAAATCGTTCAGGAAATAGCGCTGGTAACTCGATCGATGACACTGATACAACGGGCATGATGAGATTTGAATATAGAAATGCTCTTGATAAAAAATTATTTAGTTCTCAGAGATTACAACTACAGCTAGACAGAGAAGCTGTTATTGAACAGATGAGTTCTATAGATAAAGACTTGGAGTATGATGCTTTTAATCAGTTTAACCAGGTTAAAAAATCACAAGAAATCGTTTCGCTTGCTGTTAAGAAATTAAAAAATGAAACATTAAAACATAAAGATATATTAAAGCGATTTAAAAATGGTCGTTCTACAACAAATATTGTCATTCAGTTTGACAATGAGAGAATAAGATCAGAATTAGAATATGAAACTGAACGATATGAACTAGCTAAAAGAATCGATTTGTTGTTGCTTAAACAAGGATTGTTATTAAATAAGTAGTATTAGAGAAAAATACATGAAAAATATACTTAATTTTTTTGTTAATAGAGCACTAGTCGTAAACTTGATATCAATATTTATCATTTTACTAGGGCTTTATGCAATGACAGATATAAATCGTGAGGCATTCCCTAATGTCAATTTAGATAAAATTGCTATTGGCTTTTCATATCCAGGTGCATCCCCTGATGAGATTGAACAGCTTATAATTACTCCAATAGAGCAAGAATTAAAATCTCTCGATGGCATTGATAAAATGAATTCAGTGGCATTTCCTTCAAGTGGTAATATTGACCTTGAAGTTGATCCTGATTCAACTTATCGTTCTCGTTTAGTGAGTGATATCCAGCTTGCAATTGATCAGGCTAAATTGCCATTAGACTTACCTTTTGAACCGATTGTGACAGAAATAGATGGTAGGGTGTTTCCTATTATACAATTAGCAATCGCAGCTCCGATGAGTAAATTGCAGCTAAAAAGGCTTGGAGATAAAATTAAAGATGATCTTCTTTCTATCTCTGGCATTGCAAAAGTTATAATGCAAGGTGACAGAAAATCTGAATTAAGTGTAATAGTTGACCCTGTAAAATTACATCAGCATCGTATTTCAATAACAGATATTGAGACTGTCTTAAAGAGCTGGAATGTAAATGCACCTGGAGGTGAGATAGACACCGTTGATGGTCAGAAAACACTAAGAATTGTCGGTCAGTTCGTGAGTCCTGAAGATGCCTCCAATATAATAATAAGAGCAAATGAGCTTGGAAATGGGATTAGCTTAGGTGATATCGCTACGGTGAAAGAGTCACTTGTTAAGGCATCTGAATACTATGAAGTAAATGCTAAGCCTGCACTTGCAATTTTGGTAATGAAAAAAGTTGATGCTGATATTATTGAGGCAGTACAACGAGTACGTAGTTATATTAAGTTAATACCTTCTAAATATGGAGAAAACATCAAGGTTAGTACTTTTCGTGATTTTTCTAAAAATACAAAACTACGTTTAAGTGTACTTTCAACAAATGCAGTTGTTGGTTTGTTTCTAGTTTTTATTTGTTTAGTTGCATTTCTTCGTCCTTCCGTTGCGTTAACAACGACCATTGGTTTACCTATTGTATTTTTAATCGGTTTATTTACATTATCTTCGATTGGAATCACCTTAAATCTTGTTTCTATGCTTGGCTTTATAATGGTTTTAGGAATGCTGGTAGATGATGCCATTATTGTTGGTGAGAATATTACTTATCATATGGAACAAGGTATGCCACCTTTGCAGGCAGCTGTTATCGGTTCTTATGAATTATTAGGGCCGGTAATTACTACCGTGTTAACGACAATAGCAGCTTTTATTCCAATGTTGTTTATGTCGGGTATTTTAGGGAAATTCATCGTTTCAATTCCAATCGTTGTGATTATGTTATTAAGTTTTTCACTTTTAGAATCTTTTTTAATTCTACCTAGCCATGTTGCTCATTTTGCTCGGCCAAGTATTAAATTTAAAGAACGTCAATGGTTAGTTGCTATGGAAGATATTTATGGAAAAATTCTAGAAAAATCTATTAAGTATCGTAAATCTACAATATCTTTATCATTTGTCATTCTTGCTGGAGCGGTATTTTTTTCTGCAATTACAATGAAGTTTGAGTTATTTCCAGAAGAAGGGATAGAAGAGTTTTTTATTCAGGTTTCATCTGAGCCTGGTACTAATTTAGAAGAGATGAAAAATAGGCTGAATGAATTAAGTGTAGGATTAAGTGAAGAGGTTGATTCGAATAATATAGATATGGTCTTAGTTACGACAGGTAAGACGTCGACTGACCAAGGTGATCCTCTTTCTCAACGTGGAAGTCGGTTTGGACAACTGCATGTCGTTTATACTTCCAGTGTACTACGTCCAGGCCATAATGCAGCAAGTGAGATGATCGATGTTATGGAACAGTTAACGAAGTCTCATCCTGAATTAACAATGTCATTACAAAAGAAAAAACCAGGACCACCCACTGGACGTGCATTACAGGTTGAAATCACAGGTGAATCTAGGGATGCAATCGTTCAAGTAGCAGAGAGTCTCTCAACATATTTATCTACTATAAAAGGTGTTATTACAGTTGAAAGTGATTTGCAACGTGGCGATAACGAGTTAAGAATTATTTTAGATCGTAAAAAATCAGTTTATGCAGGTGTGAATTTATTAACGGTATCTAAGCATTTAAGAGCTATTGGGAGTGGTTTACGAGTTTCTACAATTAGGCGAGGGACTGAAGAAATAGATGTAACTATCCGCTTACCTAATTCAGAGGAAAAAAATATAGGATATTTACAATCGATTGAAATACCGAATAATCGTGGGGGTCTAATTCCATTAGGTAAAATATCAACAATTGTTGAAAAACCTGCACTTTCTACTATTCGTCATTCTGAGGGAACGCAAGTCGTTAGAGTTGTTGCTAATATTGATACTCTGTTAATAAAAAGTTTAGCGTTAAACAATTTGGTTAAGTTAAATGAAAAAGATTGGTTATTAAATAATAAAGATAAGGTATCCATTCATTATGGTGGTGAGCAAGAAAAAAATAACGAGTCTATACGTGATTTACTCATAGCTTTTGGTTTTGCTTTAGTCGGAATATTCTTCATTTTAGCAATACAGTTTAACAATGTCGGTTATCCATTTGCCGTAATGTTGGCAATACCTTTTGGAGCCGTTGGTATTATAGTGAGTTTTTATTTGCATGACTTACTATGGAAACCATTGCCATTATCTTTCTTTTCTCTTATGGGAATGGTTGCTTTAACGGGTGTTGTTGTAAATAGCTCAATGATTCTTGTTGTTTTTGTTCAACGTGCATTGAAAGATGGTGTTGCAGTGAAAGAAGCAATCGTCCTAGCTGGTAGGAGACGTTTAAGGGCTGTGGTATTAACTGCAATGACTACTGTTGTGGGTTTACTACCTACAGCATATGGTTGGGGAGGCATGGATCCATTTGTTTCTCCAATGGCTCTGTCTCTCTCATGGGGATTAATTTTTGCGACATTTGTAACGTTAATTACTATACCTGCGTTACTTGCTCTTACGTTAAGAGCTGAGAAGTAAACTCCAGGTAAATGTTAAGAAACTAGTGGTAAAGTTGTTAAGAGCGAATGAATTCTAAGCTAATCAATAAAAATAAATTCTATTTTCGTGTTAGCTAGTTCAATAATATCATGATCTTTTAATTCGATACCATCTAGTGTGAGATCATTACCATTTACCATTGCAATATTAAAGGCATCCTCATTTTTAATTGCAGAAATGGTATAATTTGAAGTGTTTCGAGCAATGATAGCCATTTTAGAGCCATTAAATCCTAAAGTATTAAAGGCTTTTCTTAATTCTAAAATTTTATCCTTAAGAGGACCTGTTAAAACTTTCACAGCACCAAGTTTAGCGCCAGTATTTTCAACGGTTGGTTTTTGTTTCGTATCGATAATTTTAGTATCTTCAATTTCAGCACGAAGAAACATTGTTGGTTCATAATCTTCTTCTTCATTGGAAAAAAAAGTAAATTGGTAGTTACCTACTTGAATTACATCACTATGCTGAAGTTTAGATTTAGCTATTCGTGCACCATTTAATAAACTTCCATTAGTGCTTCCAAGGTCATCAATAAAAACATTCTCGCCGACAGTTGTAATCAGTGAGTGTCGTCCGCTTATAGTAAGATCATTTAACTGTATATCATTACCATGTTTACGGCCTATGCTGATACTATCCTTATCAATGCTGTATTCCCTAATGACTGCACCATCTAATGTTAAAATTAATTTTGGCATACCATACTACCTTTAATATTTGATTTTTAGCTGATTGAATCAGTTGAAGTATCTGTATCAACTTCGATATCATCTCGCATTAATGAAAAATCTTCTTTGTTTCTAGCTTTTAAAAATGCTTCTTCACCTGTAATTATTTTAGATTCTACAAGTCGTTTTAACGCAGTATCCATTAGCTGCATACCTTGCATTGCTCCACCTTGTACGATGTTTTCAATTTGTTCGGTCTTGCCTTCACGGATAACGTTTGAAATAGCAGCATTATTAATCATAATTTCTATTGCGGCAATACGACTTTTGTTATCTGCAGTTCTAACTAACTGTTGAGAAATAACGCCACAAAGGGATGTTGATAGCATAGTTCTTACGTAAGGTTCTTCACCCGGTGGAAATGCATTAATAATGCGTTCGATAGAACTTGATGCGCTTGAGGTATGTAGTGTGGCCATAACAAGAATACCCATTTCAGCTGCGGTGAGGGCTAAATGAATGGTATCTAAATCACGCATTTCACCAACAAGTATAACGTCTGGATCTTCTCGTAACGCTGAATGCAGTGCTGATGCAAAACTATGAGTATGACTACCTAATTCACGTTGGCTAATAAGAGAATTTTTATTTGAATGTATAAATTCCACAGGATCTTCTATCGTAATGATATGACCTTTACGATTAGTGTTTATAAAATCTATCATAGCGGAAAGTGTAGTTGATTTACCTGAGCCTGTAGGGCCAGTAACTAAGATAAGTCCCTTTCTCTGGCGAGCAAGATTTTTAAGTATGGGAGGTAAACCTAGTTGCTGTAAAGTTTGAATGTCGGTTGGAATAACTCGGAAAACAATACCGGTTCCACCTAAATGCTCAAAAGCATTTACACGAAAACGTGCAAGATTTTTTACGTCGTAAGAGAAATCTAATACTTGATTTGCTGTATATTCTTGTTGTTGTTCAGCTGTCATTATTTCAAATAAAAAATCATGAGTTTCTTGTGAAGATAACTCACGATACTTAATGGTATGAGTTTCACCATGCAAGCGCAGCCGAGGAGGGTTGCCAGCGATAACGTGAAGATCTGAACCGTTTTGTTTAACGATAAGTTCTAAGAATGCATCTATACGGTTCATTACATAGTTCTCTTAACTAATCGCAATATTAACTTGTGGCAACAAATCTGGATCAGTTACATAACGTTGAAATAATTTTTTCTCTGTGGCGTGAACATAGGCATCATCTGGATCGATCTCTTTTTCTTTAACGGCATCAAGTAAGGCTTGATCCATTAACTGCATACCTTGTTCTCTGCCTGTTTGTAAAATGGATGGTATTTGAAAAACTTTCCTATTTAGAATTAGATTTGATAATGCAGGTGTATTAAACATAATTTCAAGAATGGCTTTACGACTTCTGCCGTCAGCTGAGCGAAGTAATTTTTGGCTTACGACACCAAGTAAATGTTGTGCTAGAAAACTAGCTGTTAATGATTTTTGTTCAGTCGGCATAGCATCAATTATTCTATCGAGTGTTTTTACTGCAGATGTTGTATGAAGTGTACCTAAAACAAGGTGTCCGGTTTCTGCTGCTGTCATTGCCATCGATATAGTTTCAGGATCACGAAGTTCCCCAACTAAAATTACATCGGGATCTTCGCGTAATGCCGCATGTAAACCATTAGCGAAAGTGTCAACATGCGTTCCTACATTACGCTGAATAACGAGTGACTTTTCACTTTTATGAACGTATTCAATAGGATCTTCTAAAGTAATTATGTTTAATCGACGATTATGATTAATCCAGTCAATCATTGTAGCGAGTGTTGTTGATTTCCCCGTGCCTGTTGCACCTGTAACAAGAACAAGACCTTGGTTATGAAGTAGAAATTTTGTAAGTATTGACGGTAAACCTAACTCTTGAAATGTTGGAATACGTGGAGCGATAATTCTAAAGGCTGCACCAATACCTGTTATTTTCCGATACAAATTAACACGAAAACGGCCAACCTCTTCATGTTCATAAGAAAAATCTACATCATGCCCTTGATTAAATAAGATTCGTTGCTCATCATCTAATATTTCATTAACAAGTGATTCCAATTCATCATTTGTTAGATCTCGATATTTAATGGGTGATAATTCACCGTGCATTCGTAAAAGGGGGGGTAAACCAACAGATAAATGTATATCTGAACAGCCTTGTTCACGTCCTAGTTTTAAGAAAGCATTTATTCTCGACATTTAAGTTAATACCACCGATTTTAATTCTTGTTGCAACTCATTTACTGTTTGATAACGTTTTAAAGGATCTACATGCATTGCTCGCATAATAATATCATTTAATTGTTGTGACATAGTGGGATCTTTCTCCATCGCAGGAACAGGCTTACCTTCGACATGTAAGAATAGTGTCGCCATATGATCCTCTCCCTTATAGGGAGGTTTCCCTGTAAAAGCCTCATACATTAAAATACCAAGACTATAGATGTCTGTTCGTCTATCAATAGCACGGCCACGAACTTGTTCAGGAGCCATATACGTTGGCGTACCAACAAGTATGCCACTTTTAGTGATACGTGAATCAGCTGAACTAGCAGCGGCCGCTAGACCAAAATCACATACTTTAACCACTTTAGAATCATTAATTAAAATGTTTGCGGGTTTTATGTCTCGATGAACCACATCTACATTATGAGCTGCTTTTACGCCAGTACAAATATCATTAAAAATATGTAAACCATGTTCTTTATTTAGAGATTTGGTACTTTTTAATTCAAAAGAAAATGAGTGGCTGTCAAAATATTCCATTGAAATAGCGTAAGATTTACCAAAGGTTAAAAAATCATAAAGCCGAATAACATTTTCATTGGTGATTTTACGTGCGTAACGAAGTTCATGCACAAAACGTTGAATGACGGTTTCGTCAGAAGCCATTTGAGGATTTAAGAATTTTAGAACAATTTCTTCATCTACCATTTGATCATGTACAAGAACAACAACACCGAATGCGCCTTTACCTATTTTTCGAACAATCTTATAGCGCTCATCTAACATTTGACCTGGCTGTAGCGCATTTGGATCAATAACGGAACGCATAGGGCTGCTTGTTGAATTAGATGAAGGTGAAGAAGGCGAAGAGGGTATTGATGGATTAATATTTGCTACAGTTGCGGCAAGATCGATATTTTCTGTATTAGGTATTGATGTGTTATCTCGACTAAGAACGCCACTTGAATTCGGAATGCTACTATCAATTTCTATTGAAGATTGTTGAGCGCCAATATTTGATTGCATTTTTTGCATAGCGTCAGTGGCAGCCGATTTTACTTTTGCATCAGGACTTTGCATTACTTGAGTAATGGCATCTTCAACGTCTTCAGCATGATTTTTATCAGTTAGCTCTGCAAGTGCATTTAAGATGTCACGCTTAACGGTATCATCACAGTTTTGTAATTTATTAATGAGTGGTTTTATCGCACGTGTATCTTTTAATTGGGTTAAAGCTTTAATTGCTACAAGTGTTGATTCAGATTTATGGTCGAGAAGTTTTAGTAAAGGTTCTACTGCTCGCTTATCTTCCATCGTTGCGAGTGCATCGGCTGCTCGCTCACGAACCCACCAATCTTCATCTTCTAAAGCTTCAACGAGATATTTGAAGGCCCGATCATCACTTACAGAGTTTAAAATTTCTACGGCAGTTCTTCTTAAGAATTCATCTTTATCTTTTATCAGGTGAATAACAGCTTCTACTACCTTAGGTCCACCAATAGACCCCAGTGCATCAGCTGCTCGAACCTTAATCCACCAATCTTTGTCTCGTAGTGCGTTAAGTAAGTCTTTAATTGCATTAGCGTCACCCACTTCATTCAATACTTCAACTGCAGCACGACGCACGTATTCTGATTCGTCTTGTAGAATATCAATAAGGTATTTTACAATATTTTTATCATTTAACTTTATAAGTGTATCGATGGCTTTACTCTGAACAGTTAAATCCGAATCTTTAAGTAAATTACATATTACCTTTGAATTAACCGGGATTTCCATTTTACCAATGCTCTCAAGCGCACATTGTCGTACTTTTTTATTTGGATCTGCAATCATTTTTAAAAGCGTGTCTCGGACTTCAGGTAAGCTGAATTTACCGAGTGTAATTGCAACATAGGTACGAATGGATGTATCTTTACTATTACTGTAGCGAATTAAGTCAGGTACGATTGTTTCGTCAGCAATTTCGTTTAGCACTTTAAAAATTAGCTGATGAATACTTTTATCAACTTGTCCCAGGATTCCAATAAGCGTTTTTGCGCTTAAACGTTTCTTTTGGGCTACTAATATTTGTACTAATAAATTCTTGGGAATATTTGGGTCGCTAAATAAATCAAATAGTCGATTAGCATCGTAGGTATCTGACGTTCCGAGAATACGCATGACACTGGATATTATTCTTTTATCATCATCAGCCAAGCCCTCAACATATGCAGGTAACGTTGAGTTACTTAACATCGCAAGAAGTAAGTTTTCAATGGGGGAGTGAGGATCTGTTTCAGCTAAAGCTTCGATTAATTTCGGAATAGCGGATGGGCCAATATTTTTTAGACGAGACAATGCTTCTTTCGTCTGTTGTGAAGCTGGGTTAGACGAAAGTATAACTGATATCGCTTTATTCGCTTTATAGCTGTGCAGCAAACTCATTACTTTTAACTTTTATCATTGCTAACAATTTTCAATTAAATTATTAGATTTTATTATTTAGGTAAAGTTACCTGATTTATATATGCTTTATTGATTAAACATACTTCGTCATTATCAACAAAAATTTTCAAGAAGCGGCTATCTTGTATATTTAAGTAATCATATAATCGTGCGTGCTCGGGGGGGAGAGCTTCTTTTATCGTTCCTTCAATAAGTGATCCATCCATCATGTGTATTAAGCAGTAGAGTGTTTTAGCTGACTCACTAATAGCATCTTTATCATTGTATTCAATTCGTATAATTGTTTGTCTATTATAAAACCTGATTTCATCAGGAGTATCAACTTGAAATACTATAAATGGTTCAGGTTGGTTCAGAATATCAAGAACGGCTTGATCTTCTCCGTTTTCATTGTGGTGAATAAACAATGAACCAACAACAGCGCCGGCAGGATGTACCCATAGTTTTACTTTTTTATGTTTTGTGGGTAATTTTAATGTATTTGTTGACAATGATTTCTCTCAGCTAACATCATTAATTTTAGTAAATCGCCAGATTTTCAAGTTCTCTCATAGTTCTAATTATAGAAGCTTAAGTATACCTATAGTATTGATAATCTGCGAGTTTTTGTCATTTATTGAGCTTGTTCTTTTGTTTTAAATTCGTCCACCACGGGTAAATCGAGTGCGCCAATATTTATCCCCTAAATTAGCAATATTCACTCTTTTACCGGTTGAAGGTGCATGGATAAACCTGTTATTGCCTAAATACAAACCAACATGAGATATCTTTTTACGATTTATTCGAAAGAAAACTAAATCCCCGGCTTTTAGATGGCGCTTCTTTACGGGTTTTGAAGCTCTATATAATTGTGTTGTCGTTCGAGGCACCGATAGCCCCACTTTTTTGTAGCTGTAATTAATAAGTCCACTACAGTCAAAACCGGTTTTAGGACTTAATCCGCCAAATCGATAGGGTTTGCCTAGTTGAGATTTTGCTACTTGAATAATTTTGTTGTGCTTTGAATGAGAGGGGGATTTTGCACGATAGCTCGGTGAGCTACTACAACTGGCTAAAAGTAAGCTACAAATCGATAATAATGTAATAAAGATGTTTTTATTGTATGTTTTTTGACCGCCAATCATAAGGATTAAGTATAGTATATATAAAGGTAATTATTCTAAAATTACTAATTAAACGATTAAAAACAATGATTTCTAGTCAATTTTTAGAGCAAATTATAGTAAATATAAGTATTTAAGTACAAATATATGAAATTGCTCACTTTATGTTCATCTAATCTGGTCTAAACTTAGCTATATGGATAATATGAAAATATCAGCCAACCAAGCTCATCGCATATCTCAGAGTCAGAGTGGAGCGAAAGAAAGAGATGAGGGCTTTATTGCTTCTCATGCTAGTGCGCATGAGTCAAAGTCAGACACAGCTGCAGTTGCCAAACAGAGTAATTCAGTACATAACGAACGTGATGTCGCTGCAGACCGTGCAAGGAATTTAATTGAGCAACGAAAACGCTCAGAAGCACAACAATTGTCTGAAAAAGATAAAGCAAGTGAGCAACAACAAAAAAATGATGAATTGAGCGCTCAAAGACAAATAGAGTCTCGTGCGGCTGCAAATAGGGAAAAAATTAAAGGGAGTTATGATTCTGTTTCACATACTAATAAAAACATCGACGAAAAAAGTACTAATAATGTTCCAAAAGAGAGTAGTAACAGGAATAATGAGGATAAGCCAGATCCAATTAATCTTGTAGTATAAATTAATTCGTTATAATTTATTCTAGGTCTGGGAGCGTGATTATACGTATAATGCTGCATTCACTTTTCGATATAAAATAACCTATATAAGTCAGATTTAAAATGCCGCCTCGCAGTACTCGTAAAACAAAAATACCTAAGCAAACCTCGAAAAAGAAAAAGTCGACTACTAAGAAAAAATCTATTTCAAAAAAATCTACCCGTAAAAATTCAAAAAATCATTCAGGCTCAAATTTCATATTGAAATATTTTGAAAATATTTCCTGGGGTTATCTTTCATTTTCATTATTTGTGGTGATATTAGGTTACGTTATTTATTTAGACTTTACGGTTCAAAAACAATTTGATGGTAAGCGCTGGGCTTTACCCGCTAAAGTTTTTGCAAGGCCGCTTGAATTATATAATGGTTTAAATTTATCAGAAAATAATTTCTTGAAAGAATTGGAACTGTTAGGTTTTCGTAATATTGAAAATCCTAAAAATCCAGGAAGCTATTATGTTGATGGAAATGAAGTTATTTTAACGACAAGACCTTTCCAATTCTGGGATGAAAAAACTAAATCTAATGTTATTAAAGTTGTCTTTGATAGAAATGTGATATCAGAGATATATAGTTATTCAGATGATCAAAGTGTTGATGTTATGCGGATGGAGCCCGTTATTATAGGTGGTATATATCCTTCTCATAAAGAAGACCGTCTTTTAGTTAAATTAGATAATGTACCTGAGTTATTAAAATCAACCATTTTACTAATTGAAGATCGTGATTTTTATAATCATCATGGCTTATATTATAAAGGTATTGCACGTGCCTTATGGGCTAATATACGTGCTGGTAAAACAGTGCAGGGCGGCAGTACACTTACACAACAATTAGTTAAAAATTTCTTTTTAACGAATAAACGAAGTCTTTGGCGTAAAGCGAACGAAGCTGTCATGTCTTTATTGGTTGAATGGCATTACAACAAAGAAGAAATCTTCGAGGCTTATATTAATGAAATATATTTAGGTCAAGATAAAGCAAGAGCTATACATGGCTTCGGCTTAGCGAGTCGCTTTTATTTTGATCGAGATATTAGAAACCTAGAGCTGCATCATATTGCGATGTTAGTTGCATTAGTGAAAGGACCTTCTTTTTATAATCCTAGACGTTCACCAAAGCGTTTGCTTAAACGTAGAAATTTGATTTTAGATATAATGGCAGAACATGCGGTTATATCATTGTCTGAAGCTAAAAACGCAAAGCGCAAATCATTAGGAATAATTACATCTAAACCAAGCAGTGTTTCATCACATCCTGCTTTTCTAGATTTAGTTAAAAGACAACTTAAAACTTTTTATCGCGAGAAGGATTTGTCGTCTGAGGGGTTGCATATTTTCACTACGTTGGATCCTTTGATTCAATCCAAAGTTGAAAAAATTGTAAAGATAAAAACGGAACTACTAGACAAGCAACGTGGATTGCGAGGTAACTTACAAGCCGCAACGATTGTAACAAATACAACGAATAGCGAGGTCCTTGCCTTAATTGGCGATCGTCATCCAAAATACTCAGGATTTAACCGCGCTTTAGATGCAATTCGCCCAATCGGCTCTTTAATTAAACCCGCTGTATATCTTTCTGCATTAGAACAAGGTTCTTATAGTCCTTTAAGCAACATTGAAGATAAAGCTTTGCACATTAAAGGCCCTGCCGGTGATGTATGGTCGCCACGAAATTATGACAAGCGAGAACATGGAACAGTACCTTTGTATGAAGCTTTGAGCCATTCTTATAATTTAGCAACAGTACGTTTAGGTCTAAAAGTTGGTTTTGAAAATATTCAGAAAACTATTCGAAATATGGGGGTACAACGATCTATTCCTGCTTATCCATCTATGTTGTTAGGTTCAGTAAATATGTCTCCCTATGAAGTCACTCAGATGTATCATAGCCTAGCTTCGGGTGGTTTTAATATGCCTCTTCATTCCATTAGAGCGGTTTCAGCTTTAGATGGTACACCTCTTAAACGTTTTCCTTTAAAAGTTCAGCAAACACTCAATACCGATACGGTCACTATTATTAATAGTATTCTCAATAATGTTACCCAAAGTGGTACGGCGCGGAGTATTTCAAGACAGTTCCCAACTAATTTTGTAGCGGCAGGTAAAACTGGCACCACAGATGAGCTTCGTGATAGTTGGTTTGCTGGATTCACAGGGAAACATTTAGTGGTGAGTTGGTTAGGAACGGATAATAATAAATCTACTGGATTAACAGGCTCAAGTGGGGCATTAAAAGTTTGGACTGATATAATGAAAAACATTCGAACCCAGCCGATAGTATTTAATTCCACAGCTAGTGTAGAATATATTGCTATTGATCCGCTAACGAATAGACGTATTGATGAAACGTGTGAAAATGCGGTTTATTTAGCGGTTCGAAATGATATGCTTCCAGCAGAACAATCCAGTTGCGAATAGTCTTTTTTAAAATTAAAGAAGTTAAAATGAATCGACAAATAATGAATCTACAAATTAAGAGCTCCTTATTAAATTCTGCAAGTATTATTATCCTATCTCTTGCTTTATCTGGGTGTGGGTCTTATTTAAAATCTTCAAGTGAAAAAGTAGATTCTCAAGATGACTTCAGTACACAAATTCAGCCTGACAGTTCTTCTTCTCCAGCTGTGTTGTCCTTAATAAAAAAGGCTCGAGTGAATGCTATTAATGGAGAACTTGATAAAGCAACTTTACGTTTAGAGCGAGCAATAAGGATAGAACCTGCAAATCCTACCGTCTGGCATTATATGGCTAAGTTGTTTTTGCAACAGGAAAATTATAAGCAGGCTGCGGGTTATGCTGCAAAGTCGACAAATCTAGCACGAGATAATATAAAATTAGTTATTGATAATTGGAGAATCATTGCACACGCACGTTTTCGCCTTGGTAATAAAAAAGGTGCGCAGCAAGCTCAAGATACTATTAATAAACTTCAACAATAATTTAGATCTTATAAACTTAACTGAAACTCATTACTTTGTTATCTGCCTCCGAATATTTAAACAGCAATGGACCTTTAGCTCAAAAGGTTATTGACTTCGCACCTAGAAAACAGCAAATGGAAATGGCTGATGAAATTGCTCATGCATTAGAGTGTGAAACAACCTTTATAGCTGAAGCAGGTACAGGCACTGGTAAAACGTTTGCTTACTTGGTGCCTGCATTATTATCTGGCCGTAAAATCTTGATTTCAACAGGGACTAAAAATCTCCAAGATCAACTATTCCATAAAGATCTACCTATTATTCGTGAAGCTTTAGATATGCCGATTACTACGGCCTTATTGAAAGGACGATCAAATTATTTATGTAAACATCGACTCAATTTAGCTGAGCATGATATTCACGGCGAATCAAAATTACACATAAGAAAATTACGACAAATTAGAAACTGGGCAATAAAAACAAAAACAGGTGATACCAATGAAATCCCAGAAATTTCAGAAGGGGATAGTATCTGGCCAGTTGTAACGTCTACCTCTGAAAATTGTATTGGTACTGAATGTGATGACTATAATGATTGTCATATTGTTAATGCCCGACGCTTAGCGCAAGCAAGTGATGTTGTTGTTATTAACCATTATCTATTGTTATCCGATATGGCGATTCGTGAAAATGGTTTTGGCGAACTATTACCTATAGCAGATGCTTTTATTATTGATGAAGCACATCAGTTACCCGATGTAGCATCTAATTTTTTTGGAACGAGTGTCAGTGGATACCAGCTGAATGAGTTGGTTGCTGATATTTCGGCAGAGTACCTTGCAGAGATTAATGAAGACAAAGAAATTCTTGATTTATGTGAAGATATTAAAAAAACAATTGCTGATTTTAGATTGGCAATGGGTTTGCCAATACGTCGAGGTGGTTGGAGTGAGTTATCAGGCAAGCAAGACTTCATTGATGTTATAGAATTACTAAACAATCAAATGAAAGAGTTGCATGAATATTTATCACCATTGGCTGATAGAACTAAAGATATGGATGCATGCTTTAATCGCACAATAAATATTATTGAACGATTAAGTTTATTAACGCTTACTCCACCATCCGATCACATCCATTGGTTTGAAACTTATAAACGTTCATTTTCTCTAAATTTAACACCTTTCGATGTAGGTAATGAGTTTAAAAAACAAATGGACTCGCTTCCGGGAAGCTGGATCTTTACATCGGCAACATTAACTGTAGGTAATAAGTTCGATCATTTTCTAAAGCAATTAGGTATTATTGAAGATGTAAACAGTAAATCATGGGATAGTCCTTTCAATTATAAAGAGCAGGCATTACTTTATATTCCTGATGGTTTGCCAGAACCACAAAGTCCAAATTACTTATCTGCAGTTGTTGAAAAAGCGATACCTATTATCAATCTTAGTAAAGGACGCACATTTTTTCTGTTTACGAGTTATCGTGCTTTGAATGAAGCCTTAGAGATACTTAAAGATGAAATAGATTTTCCTTTGCTAGTACAAGGCGAGAAACCTCGCGATGCCTTGATTACAGATTTTAGAAAAATGGGCAATGCTGTATTGTTGGGCACATATAGTTTTTGGGAAGGAATCGATGTAAAAGGTGAGGCATTAACAACCGTTATTATTGATAAGCTCCCATTTGCATCTCCAGGGGATCCTATTTTAAAAGCGCGTATAGATGCTATGCGTGATAATGGCTTAAATCCATTTTTTGATTTTCAATTACCCAATGCTGTGATTACTTTAAAGCAAGGTTCGGGTAGATTAATTCGTGATTTTCAAGATACCGGTTTACTTATGCTTTGCGATCCTAGGCTTCGTTCGAAACCTTATGGTAAAGTCTTTCTCAAGAGTTTACCAACGATGCCTATCACCAAAGAGATTGCATATGTGGAAACTTTCTTTAAAGATAAAGTAAATATTGAATAACTTGTTAGTGAAAGGATTAGCTTCATGTCACAAATATTAATAGCTAAATCAGATGATGAAATAAGATCGTGTTATTCAGTTGTCGTACAATTACGTCCATCGTATTCGCAGGCCGAGTTTGTGTCGCAAATTAAAAAGCAAAACGACTCTAACTATCATCTTGCTTATCTTAAAAAGAATAATAAGGTTTGCTCAGTTGCCGGTTATCGTTTTTCTGAAAATTTAGCTTGGGGTCAATTTCTTTATGTTGATGATCTGATAACGGATTCTGAAGAACGATCGAACGGTTATGGCAAAGTGATGCTTGAATGGTTAATAGAGCAAGCTAAAGAGCATGGTTGTGCTGAATTACACCTTGATTCAGGGGTACAAAGACTCGATGCTCATCGTTTTTATCAAAGAGAAAAAATGCGTAATACTGGTCTCCATTATGCGATTGAGACAAACTAGTCTGCATTTTGCACTCCAGATATATCGTATTTTATAATATTATTATTTAATTATGATTCTAGGCTATTGATTTTATTGTTTATATTATTTGGACTTTACAGTCGGATCTGAATAATTCTGATGTCATTATTTTTGTGATGGAGTTCACACTTTATGGTCTTTCTTTCTGTATGATGTAGGATAATTCTTACAAATATTAACTAAATAGTCGGTAAAGAGCCAAAATGGCAATACTTGTTCAATACGCTAACGGTGTTCCTGGAGTGAAGTTTTCGCTGGATAAATCAGAGATTACGATCGGTCGTGGCTTGGATAATGACATTTCAGTCGATGATGAATTTGTAAGTAAAAATCATGCCGTTATTCAGTTAATTCAAGATGAAGTCAGTTCAGAAATGGTTTGTGTGCTCATTGATAACGAGAGTACAAATCACACTTATGTGAATAATATTAAAGTCTCTGCACATAAATTAGATGAGAATGATAAGGTTTTTATTGGCCAGAATGAATTTCGTTTTTCACTCGAATCCAGTACTGCTGCACAGTTGAATACTACGACGCATGGTTTTTTTGCAGAGGATGCTCCTGGCCTCATTCATGCTTATATCGAATCAAATCCTATCACTACAACGGCTACTCGCCATAAAGCCGTAACAATCGCTTTAGATGAAGAAGAGTTATCAACTAAAATCGACACCGATGCTAACAAGCGTTTTAGTCGTCGTCTTTCTCTTCTATAAGAGCCATATAAGTCCTATCAATATTTTCCTATTTGGTTAAAATACCTCCCTTATTTAGCTATCCACGAGTTTTTCTCTTATGTTGATTTTGGCCCTTGAGTCTACGACAGAAGCATGTTCTGTTGCTTTATACAATAATGGGAATATTACCGAGCGTTTTAAAATTGCTCCTCGACAACATACCAACCTTTTGTTGAATATGGTTGATAAACTATTATCTGATGAAGGAATTTCCAAAAACGAACTTAATGCGATTGCTTTTTGTTGTGGCCCTGGTGCTTTTACTGGGTTGAGAATCACTACAGGTGTTGCTCAAGGTTTAGGTTTTGGTTTAAATATCCCGCTTATTCCAATTTCAAGCTTGGCCGCTCTCGCTCAAGGAGGTTATCGTCATAGCAAAGGCCAACATACCCACCAGCATACGCATTTTTTAAGTTGTTTAGATGCTAGAAAGGGCGAAGTCTTTTGGGGAGAATACTCCGCTAAAAAGGGTGAAATTACGCTAGAAGGCAAGGAATATGTATCCCCTATAGAAAAGATAGCGGAGAAACTAGCACAAAAAGATGACTCAAATTATCCATGGTATGTTCTCGGAACAGGAACGGAAATAGTTGAAAAATTAAATGAACCGAAGCTCAATTTTGTTGACTCAATAGGGGAGAATATACATTATCCTCATGCTTACGATATTGCATTTCTTGCGGCGCGAGAGTTTAACAATGGCAATATGGTAACGGCTGAGCAAGCTGTTCCAGTTTATTTACGAAATAACGTGACATACTAATAAAATATATAAGGTTAGATAATAAATAATTATGCTTAAAATAAATTCGAGATTATTACTGGTTATCCTATTCTTTTTATCGTTCACTTCTAAAGTACTAGCAGAAGCACCATCACCATCCCCATCCCCCGATGTTGATACAACTGGCGAACCAATAAAAATAATTGAATCAGATGTATCTGTTTCGGCTACAGGTACAGCTGAAGCTCCTTTGCAAGAAGTTCCTGTTGAGCCTTCTGTCTTTGTTCATAAAGTGAAAGGTAAAATGAATGCAGTTTATAAAAACTTATTTACTAAACTTGAAAACAATGGTTATTATGTAATTTTTGAACCGAACATAGGACGAAATCTTGCACATTTTGCTAAACGTTGGGGTAAGGATTATAACAAAAATAAGCTGGACTCGATTCGTAGTATGGTTTTTTGTAATGGTTGGTATGCGAATAAAATAAGTAATGAAGATCCTGACATGTTAGCTTTATGTCCATTACATGTAACGTTGACTCATAAGAATGACATTACAAGTATATTGTTTGTGAAACCTGGTGTGGTGTCGCAAGGAAGTGCTGCAAATAGTGTTGCATTGGAACTAGAGCAAGATGTGATTCGAATTATAAAAGAGTCAGCGAAATAAATAACTAATTAACAAAAAGTTCAACAAGTATTTGTTCGTAGACTTCTGAAAGTTGTTCTAACTCTTTAATATCTACATTCTCATCAACTTGATGAATAGTTGCATTTAACGGACCTAGTTCTAGTACTTGAGCGCCTGTTGGTGCAATGAATCGCCCATCGGATGTGCCACCTGCAGTTGATAACTCTGTATCAATTCCAACGACTTTTTTAATAGCACGACTTGCTGCATCTAACAGTTTACCTTCTGAGGTTAAGAAAGGTTGACCTGATAGTGTCCATTTAAGATTATATTCGAAATCATATTTGTTTAAGATAGCCTCAACTTCTTGTTGAAGCTTTTCAGATGTTGTCTCGGTTGAGAAACGAAAATTAAAAACAACGTCAACATCGGCAGGAATAACGTTGGTTGCACCCGTGCCGCTATTAATATTGCTTATTTGGAAAGTAGTCGGTGGGAAGAAGTCGTTGCCATTGTCCCAAGAGGTACTTGTTAATTCATTCATTGCAGCGGCAAAGGCATGAATAGGATTTTTAGCCAGATGTGGATAGGCTACGTGCCCTTGTTTACCTTTCACTTTTAATTCTGCACCTAAGGAACCACGACGGCCATTTTTAACAACATCGCCCATCTGATTTGTACTAGAAGGCTCACCGACCAGACACCAGTCTATCTGTATTTTCTCAGCAGTTAGATGCTCAATCACTTTCACAGTACCGTTTATTGATGGACCTTCTTCATCACTTGTAATTAAAAACCCAACACTACCGTCTATATCAGGATGCTTGTCAAAGAAACGTTCACATGCCGTTACCATGGCTGCAACTGAACTTTTCATATCTGCCGTACCACGACCGTATAATTTGCCATCATCAATAGTGGGTGTAAAAGGAGGAAAGCGCCAGTTTTCTTCAGGTCCAGTTGGAACCACATCAGTATGGCCAGCAAAAACAAATAAGGGTTTCGCTGTTCCGTAGGTGGACCAGAGATTAATAACATCACCATATGGAAGTGATTGGTTATTAAAACCAATGGCTTCTAAGCGTTGTGCAATTATATTTTGGCAGTTTGCATCATCAGGTGTAACGGATGCTTGAGATATGAGTTGTTTTGTAAGTTCAAGAGTTGACGACATTAGGTGTGTATCGCTTCTTATTTAGATGCGATTAAATTAAATCGCAGAAATTTGTATCAGAATAGAGGTGTTAACTGCCATTCCCCTTAATGACGCAGGAATGGAGTCGTACCATTTTTAATTCTTTTTATAACTGAAATAAATGCTTATAAAATGCGTCACTAAATCCTGCGTGACATTTTTCAGCATGATCGATAACCGGTCTTTTAATAATAGAAGGTTGTTGCTGCATAATATCTTTTGCTTTTTCAGCGTCAAGATTAACTTTCTGATGATCTGGAAGTTTGCGCCATGTAGTACTACGGCGATTGAGCAATGTTTCCCAACCAATTGATTTAACCCATTTATCGAGTTCAGAATCAGGAACACCATCGTCTGAAAAGTCATGAAATTCATAACTAATTTCATTTTTATCAAGCCACTTACGTGCTTCTACAACAGTGTCACAATTTTTAATGCCATATAAGGTAGTCATATTTAAATATCTCTTAGTAACTCGTTAATGCCAACTTTGCTAAGTGTTTTTTCATCCACCTGTTTTACAATTACAGCGCAATACAAACTGTACTTACCATCTTTTGAAGGTAAATTACCAGAAACCACAACAGAACCTGCTGGTATGCGGCCATAGGTAACTTCATCAGTAAGACGATTATAAATTCGGGTACTTTGGCCAATGTAAACACCCATTGAAATAACCGAACCGCGTTCAACAATGACACCTTCAACGACTTCTGAACGTGCTCCGATAAAACAATTGTCTTCGATAATAGTTGGAGCTGCTTGCAATGGCTCAAGTACACCACCAATGCCAACACCACCTGATAAATGAACATTCTTACCAATTTGAGCACATGAACCAACGGTAGCCCAAGTATCTACCATGGTACCTGAATCAACATAAGCACCAATATTTACGTAAGAAGGCATCAAAACAGTACCTGATGCAATGTAGGCACCTTTACGAACGGTCGCAGGTGGTACAACGCGAACTCCACTTGCACGGAAATCACGTGAATTAAAATCCGCAAATTTTGAAGGTACTTTATCGTAATAGTTTGTAAAGCCGCCTTTCATAAATTCATTATCTTCAATACGAAAAGATAATAGTACAGCTTTCTTTAGCCACTCATTAACAACCCAATCGCCGTCTTTAGGTTCTGCTACACGCGCTTCGCCAGTATCAAGCATATTCATTGCTTCATTAACGGCTTCTTTTACGATGGTGTCAGCAGTGCGGGGGGTGATTTCAGCTCTATTCTCAAATGCGCTTTCAATAATACCTTTGATGTCGCTCACTCTTTAACTCCGGAATTTAGTTTACTTTATTACGATAAGTTTAGAGCTGAATAACTCTTTAAACATCGATTTAAGTACACTAGTTATGAAAAATGATGACGTATTATACCTGAAATTAAGGCATAAAGGCTAATTAAATAAGGTTATAGAGTTTGCAAATACTGTTTTATTCTATCAGCCGCATTAAGGCACTCTTCCATTGGAGCTACAAGTGCTATGCGGATATGTTGCGTTCCAGGGTTGCCACTGCTTGTTTCACGAGATAAAAATTGGCCTGGCAGTACTGTAACGTTCTGTTGTTCATAGAGATTGCGAGCAAACTGAGTATCGTCTTGGGGGATTTTAAGCCAAAAGTAGAATGCCGCATCAGGTAAACTAATATCAATAACTGGAGACAAAATATTAATTACGCTGTTAAATTTTTCGGTATATTCTTTTCTGTTATTGATAACGTGTTGCTCATCTTGCCAGGCTAAAATACTCGCATATTGGTGGTGATAAGGAAGCGCACAGCCATGATAGGTGCGGTATTTTAAAAACCCTGCCATTATTATCGCATCACCTGCAACAAAGCCAGAGCGTAATCCGGGTAGATTTGAGCGTTTCGATAAACTGTGGAACACCACACAATTTTTAAAATCATTTATGCCCATCTCGTTTGCTGCTTGAAGTAGCCCTGCGGGAGGAAGAGATTCATTAAAGTAAATTTCTGAGTAACATTCATCGGAAGCAATTACAAAATCATACTGTTGAGAAAGTTCAATCGCATGCTTCAAATATTCTATCGACATAACAGTGCCAGTTGGATTGCCAGGATCGCATAAATAAAGAAGCTGACAACGTTTTAGTATGTCCGTTGGAATACTATCTAAATCAGGTAGATAATTATTGTCGGCAGTAGTATTTAAATAGTAAGGTTCAGCGCCTGCAAGTAATGCTGCGCCTTCATATATCTGATAAAAGGGATTTGGCATTATGATTACGGGATTTTTGCTTCGATCAATAACGGCTTGTGCAAAAGCAAACAAAGCTTCTCGTGTCCCGTTTACCGGTAATATGTGTTTCTCTGGATTTATGGAATTAGGCGCCAGTTTAAAACGCTGTGTTAGCCATGCTGAGATAGCTTCTCTTAAGGGTAATAGTCCTTTTGTTAACGGATATTTCTCTAACCCTGAAAGTTGGTTTGTTATTTCATCAAAAATAAATTGCGGAGCAGGGTGCTTGGGTTCCCCTATGGATAGGGAGATGTGCTCTAAAGATGACGGTGGAGTTACCCCTTCTTTTAATGCGTTTAATTTTTCAAAAGGATAGGGGAATAAAGAATTAAGTTCAGGGTTCATGATTTAAGTTTACTGTTATAGTGCTTAGAATTATATAGTGTCTAAAGTTAGTTTACGTGAGTGTATGCTAATTATATTGTGTGTAATGTGTATATGATACAAAATTTAACAAAAAATGATTGAATATGTTGAGAATGAAAAATTTAAATAAAAAATATATTGCTTCTATTAGTTTATTACTTGCAGCAACCTTGTGGGGTGTTTTTTGGTATCCATTACGCTGGCTTGAAACACAAGGCGTTGATGGTTTGTGGGCGACTTTGTTTATTTATATAGGAACCTGTGTATATTTTATTCCGAATATTAAGCAAAGTTTTAAAGAAATTCTATTAAGCCCAAAGCTTATGTTTGTTTTAGCTATCTTTGCCGGTTGGACTAATATTGCTTTTTTTCTTGCCGTTATTGATGGTGATGTTGTACGGGTTTTATTGCTTTTTTATATGTCACCAATATGGGCAAACGTATTAGCCTATTTTATCTTAAAAGAACATTTATCATTAAATAACTTGCTGGCTTTGATAGTCGCTTTAGTTGGTATGTTGATTATGTTATGGCAATCCAATATGGATTATCCATGGCCAACTAACACTTCTGATTGGTTAGCTCTTTCTTCCGGTTTTGCATTTGCAGTTACCAATGTTGTAATGAGAAAGGTTCAAGAAGTATCATCAAAAGTAAAAGCAATCGTTGGCTGGTATGGGGTACTCATTGTTTCATTGTGTTTGATTATGATTTTACAAATACCATTAGGTGAAGTTAAAAATATGACGATGGTTACTGCTTTTGTGATTGGCGCAACAATGGTTGTGGTGATGACTTTAGCTGTTTCATATGGTGTTACACATTTACCCGTACAACAATCTGCCGTTATATTATTATTTGAAGTGCTAGTTGGGGCGGTATCTGCTTACCTAGTAATAGGTGAAACAATGGCTTTAAGAGAGTGGGTAGGTGGAGCGCTTATTTTGGGTGCCGGGCTGTATGCGTCATTTGAAAAGGGAGAAAACGAGAATGGTTAAAATTAGTCAACTCTTACATTCGACCATTTTAGTGGCTGATTTAGAACCGGCCATTGATTTTTATGAAGGTTTACTGGGTTTGGAGGCTGACGCAGCACGACCTGATTTAGGTTATCCCGGTAAGTGGTATAACTTAGGAAAACAACAAATCCACCTAATGCAGTTACCTGATTGTGAAAAAGATTATGAGTATCAGGTAGATAGGCCTGAACATGCTGGTCGTGATAGACATATCGCAGTTGAGGTGGATTCAGTTGAGAATTTAGCTAAACTATTAGAGTCAAAAAATATATTTTTTACAATGAGTCAATCTGGTCGTCGAGCATTATTTTGTAGAGATCCTGATGACAATGGTCTCGAGTTTGTAGAAACAACTTGAGAGTGCAGTTATTTATTTTCAGTTCGAAGGTATTGTTAAACTTATGAGTGAGCAACAGATTAAAGCAGTTAGAACCATTTCAATAAAAGATTTAAAACTCCCAACCATTTCTGAGCAAGGTAAAAAAGCACTCGACATAATCAATTCTTCAAATTTAAATTTTACTGAGCTAGAGTCTGCGTTATCTGCTGACCCAGTATTAATGGCTATTATTTTAAAGTACGCAAACTCTCCAATGTATCGCGCTCGGGTTGAAGCAAAAAATTTACGCCAGGCTCTTAACCTTCTGGGAGTCGATATTGTTAAGTCTGCAATTTTAATTTGTACAATGCGCTCATTTACTGAACCTTTAAATCCAGCTAAGGAATTATTATGGGAACAGGTTGTAAAACTCTCAGCTATGTCAAAATTGATTGCTCGTCAGATTAATAGAAAACTTGCTGATGAAATTGAATTAACTGCAATGATGTCTGAGATTGGCGGCTTGGTTTTAAGCTCTAATTTTTCTGAAGAGTATATGGATGTTATGGCTAGAGCATCAGAAAAAAAGATTCCTTTAGTAGATGAGGAGTTATATACATTTGGGTTGAAACGGGTAGATGTTACGACAGAAACATTAGTTAAACTTCGTTTGCCTGAAAATACAGTTGAAGTCTTGAATGGCTATTTTGAAAATAAAACCCCTGATGTTGTTGAAACAAACATTGATAAACAGTTGGTTGTTTTGAGGTTAGCATATTTTTTTATTGCTTATAGAACAAAGCCTGAATTAATTAAAAAGGATAGTAAGTGCTTGTCTTTAATTGAACTATTAGATTTACAGAAAATGAATATTGACCAAATACTTGAAAGATATAATGAGAGCCTTTCAGAAAGCTTTTGGTTTTAAGGGTTATTGTCTAGTTGTTGTAGAATACTTTCTTGTAATAACTGTTGTTGTTGCTCTGATAATTTCAAGCCATTTTCATTGGTAATGTTAAATATATCTTCAATACGTTCGCCATAAGTTGCAATTTTAGCGGCAATAATCTGAACTTTTTGCTGCTCAATCACTTTTGCTATTTGCGATAATATTCCAGTTTGATCTGACGATACTACGGTCATAATAGTTACGTCTTTATTTAAATTATTATTGAAAATAACTTTACTGGTAAACTGAAAATGTTTTTCTTGTCTAGTTAAAAAATTAACGCCAGTAGATTCTTTAATATATTTTCTTAGCTTAATACATTCATTTAAAGTATCGATGACTTCTTTGCAGAGGCTGTCTTCAATAGGTTCATCTGTTGGATTTTTTATATGGTAAGTATTGAATGCATATCCAAGTTTGGATTCGATAATGCGAGCGTCAATGATATCGAGTTTGAAATATTCAAGTACTGAAGTGATAATTGAAAATAAGCTTGAAAAAGCTTTTGTATTAACAAATAAACTAGTGGCATTATGCTGTTCATATTGCTCGACAGCAATAACAGTATCCTTATTAGGTGCAGTTAAAATTGATTTTGTTTGCCATGTGATTTCAGAAATAGTATGGCGTGTAAAATATTCATCATCAACTTTACTCCATGCCTGATTAATCTCATTTTGCGTATAATCCTTAATTAATAAATCCGTTGCTAGTTTTTTATTTTCGATAACAAGTTCAGATTTTAATACTGGATTTTCTAGTCCTGTGCGTAAAACATCCCTGGTTGAATAGTAAAGATTTTTAAGTAAAGAATCTTTCCATGAATTCCAAACGGTATCACTGGTCGCGCGTATATCAGCGACAGTGAGCAAGTATAAATATTTAAGGCGAATGATGTCGCCTACCTTGTTAGCAAATTCAAAAACTACGTCGGGATCACTAATGTCTTTCTTTTGAGCAGTTGAAGACATTAATAAATGATTTTGAATAATCCATGCGATTAAATTTGTGTCGTATTGGCTCAAGTCATGTTGTTTACAAAACTCAACGGCATCAACTGCACCGAGGGTAGAGTGATCTCCACCTCGACCTTTTGCAATGTCATGAAATAATGCAGCGATAAGAATAATTTCTTGTTTTGGTATTGTCTGTATTATTTCACTACAAAGCGGATATTCGTGACTAAATTCAGGCACTGTAAAACGCCTTAGATTGCGAATTAACATAATGGTGTGTTCATCAACTGTGAAAACATGAAACAAGTCATGCTGCATTTGGCCAACAATTTTTTCGAATGCAGGTATATAGGCTGCAAGTATTCCATATCGGTTCATGCGTCTTAGTTCATGAGTTATTCCATGAGTTTGTTTGAAAAATTCTATAAATAAACTACGACAGCGTATGTCTTCGCGAAAACGATTGTTAATTAAGTATCGATACGAACGCATTAACCGAATTGTATTAGGACGAACCCCTTTTAACTCGGGGTGTTGCGCTAATAGTAAAAAAGCTTCCAGTAAAGCAAATGGATAAGATTTAAATATAGAATCATCAACAACTTCTAAATATCCGTTGATAGATTGAAAGCGATTGTTAATTGGAATTGTTTTGCTTTTCTTACCTGCAAGAAGTATTTCTTCTTCAAAAAATTGAAGTAACATTTCATTTAAACGGCTTAAATCCATTATGGTGCGATAATACTGCTTCATGAAAAGCTCGACAGCTAATGATTTACTGGTATCACTATAGCCAAACTTTTTTGCAAGTTTTCGTTGGTGATCAAAAAGTAATCTGTCTTCACGCCGGTTGTTGATAAGGTGGAGGCCGTATCGAACCCGCCATAAAAAAGCTTGTCCTTCATGTAAATCGTTGTATTCTTCTTTCGTTAAAAATCCATGTGAGATGAGTTGTTTTAAAGTGTCTGCGCCGAAATGTCGTTTTGCAACCCAGCCGATCATTTGAATGTCACGGAGTCCTCCTGGACCCTCTTTGATGTTCGGCTCTAAGTTATAAGCAGAATCACCAAAACGTTCGTGTCTTTTGTTTTGTTCTTCAAGTTTGGCTTGAAAAAATTTATCACTTGGCCAGATTTTTTTAGGTGAGCATTTCGTTTTTTGTTCTTCAAATAATTTTTCAGAACCGATAAGTAAACGTGACTCTTGAATATTTGTAGCAACAGTAATGTCTTTTTTTGCTTCAACAAAACATTCCTTAACCGTGCGAACACTATGGCCTACTTCAAGACCGATATCCCAAAGGAAAGTTATAAATTGAGTGATGGATTCATTGAGATCATTTGTTGGTTTCTTAATGAGTAGTAGTAAATCAATGTCTGAAGCAGGGTGAAGTTCTCCGCGACCATATCCGCCTACGGCGACAAGAGAAATATTAGTTGTAGATTTATTATTAAAAAAAAGTTTCCAGGCGTGTGATAATAGTTTATCAGTTAACGCTGAATGTAAATGAACCAGCTCGGTTGCAGCTCGGCCTGAATTAAATCGTTCCGTTAAAATATCTGAATAGTGTTTGCGCTGAGTCTTGAAAACAGGGATAGGTGATGTACCTGTTAAAAGTTTTTGTTGTAATGCGGCTTCATCAAACAAATTATTATCAATTTGAATATTTTGCATTTTAGAACGTTTCTTCTTTACGCTTAGTTAAGACCTCGTGTCCAGTTTCAGTTACTAAAATTGTGTGCTCCCATTGTGCTGAGAGCGAGTGATCTTTTGTAACAACCGTCCATCCATCTTTTAATAATTTTACGTTGCGCTTGCCTACGTTAATCATTGGTTCAATAGTGAAAATCATGCCAGGCTCAAGTGTCAGTCCTGTTTTTGCTTTACCATAGTGAAGAACCTGAGGATCTTCATGGAATTTTAGGCCGATACCGTGCCCACAATATTCTCTTACGACTGAATAGTTATTTGCTTCAGCGTGTAGCTGAATAGCATGGCCAATATCGCCGAGTTGTATGCCAGGTTTTACTAAGTCGATACCACGACACATACATTCATAAGCAACCTTAGCCAGGCGCTTGGCTATGATGCTGGGTTCTCCTACGAAAAACATTTTGCTGGTGTCGCCATGATAGAGGTCTTTAATTACCGTGATATCGATATTAATTGAATCCCCCTTTTTAAGGTGCTTTTCATTAGGTATACCATGGCAAATTACATGGTTAACAGAGGTGCAGATAGACTTGGGGAAACCATGATAATCAAGCGGAGCAGGGATGGCTTGCTGGACGTTTACAATATATTCATGGCATAAGCTATCAAGTTCGACCGTCGTAATCCCCGCTTTTACATGGGGCTCTATATACTCAAGCACTTCAGCAGCGAGTTTACCCGCGATACGCATTTTTTCGATTTCATCTGGGGTTTTTATTGTGACACTCATATATTCAGGTAATATCCCAAGTTTTGTATGGTTGTTGAAGGTTGATTCATCAAGAAAATCAATAATATACCAGTTGCTCGTTGTTGTCTTTAGCTAATTATGGTATAAAGCACGCGCTTTTAAAGTAAAACGAATGCTCATATGAGTAAATTACACGTATTGCCAGCACATTGTCTCGGGTGCCCTCACAATAGGGTTGAGAAAATGGGTAATACGGAAGACTAAACCCTGTTAGGAGAAAACAAATGTCTGATGTTTCTATGCGTCAAATGCTAGAGGCTGGTGTCCATTTTGGTCATCAAACACGCTTCTGGAATCCAAAAATGGCCCCTTTTATTTTTGGTGATCGTAATAAAATCCATATCTTAAATTTAGAAAAAACATTGCCTATGTACGATGATGCAATGAATTTTATTTCTAAATTAGTATCAAATCGTGGTCGTATCATGTTTGTTGGTACTAAACGCGCGGCGCAAAAAGTTGTAAGCGAGGAAGCTGGTCGTTGTGGCATGCCTTATGTTGATCACCGTTGGTTAGGTGGCATGCTTACTAACTTTAAAACTGTGAAAAATTCTATTAAACGTCTAAAAGAACTCGAAGCAATGGAATCTGAAGGTCGTTTTGGACAATTCAGTAAAAAAGAAACGTTAACCATGACTCGTGAAATGATTAAGCTTGATCGTAGCTTAGGCGGAATTAAAAACATGAATGGTTTGCCTGATGCATTGTTTGTTATAGACGTTGGTCATGAAAAAATTGCAATTGCAGAAGCTAACAAATTAGGTATCCCTGTTATTGGCGTTGTTGATTCAAATAACTCACCAGATAACGTTGATTATATTATCCCTGGTAATGATGATGCGATTCGCGCAATCACTTTGTATGCTCAAGGTGTTTCTCGAGCTATCTTACTTGGCCAAGAATCATTAGCAAAAAATCCTGGTGTTGCCGCTGAAGATAAACCAGCTGCGAAGGCTGCCAAGAAAAAAACTGCGAAGAAGAAAACGGTTGCAAAAAAAGCCGCGCCTAAGTCTGACGCGCCTAAAACTGAAAAGCCTAAAGCTGAAGCGAAGGCAGATAAAACAGCTGCATCAGAATAAAATTTTTCTGATAAGTTTAAGGGGGCCTATGCCCCCTTTTTCTGTATATGTAGGATTGAGTATTTAAAGCCGAGCTACAGTTGAAAAACCTTTTGCTAGGTTTAGATAATGAATTTAAGAGGATATTAAAATGGCAATTACAGCTGCTATGGTTAAAGAATTACGTGAACGCTCAGGTGCGGGCATGATGGAATGTAAAAAAGCATTAGTAGAAACAGATGGTGATATTGAAGCTGCCATCGAATTAATGCGTAAATCTGGTCAAGCAAAAGCAGATAAAAAAGCCGGTCGTGTGGCTGCTGAAGGTTTGATTTCAGTGCAAGTATCTGCTGATGCAAAATCAGTTGGCATTGTTGAAGTAAACTGTGAAACAGATTTTGTTACAAAAGAAGCAGACTTTATGGCTTTTGTTGATAATGTTGGCGCTCGTGTATTAAATGATAACCCTTCAAGTCTTGAAGACTTAGTGGCTATGCCTGTTGCTGACGGTGGAGCATCAATTGATGAAACTCGCCAAGGCTTAATCAGTAAAATTGGCGAAAATATTGCGGTACGTCGTTTTGAACGTTTTGATGCTGTTGGAAAAATTTCAAGTTATAAACACGGTGTTCGTATTGCGGTAGTTGTAGACATTGAGAATGGTGATGATGAATTAGGTAAAGACATTGCAATGCATATTGCCGCAAGTCGTCCAAGCTGTATTTCAGAAGCTGATGTTGATCAATCGCTATTAGAGAAAGAGCGTGAAATTTTCAGCGCACAAGCACTCGAAAGTGGTAAGCCAGCAAATATTGTAGAAAAAATGGTTGAAGGTCGAATTAAGAAATACTTAAAAGAAATTACATTAATGGGGCAACCATTTGTAAAAGATCCTGATCAAACTATTGAACAATTACTAAAATCTAAAGGTGCAACAATTCATCGTTTCGTTCGTTTAGAAGTTGGTGAAGGGATCGAGAAGAAAGTAGAGAACTTTGCAGAAGAGGTTGCCGCCCAAATTTCTTAAGGGCGAATTCTCAGAAGCTCAATTACGGCGTTGGATGAAAAATTTAAAATACTCATTTACTCTTTGTAAACTCCGTTTTTAAATTTTTCATCCGCCTTGTACTCGAGCTCCTGAGAATCCGCATAAGATTGTACAGGGTTGTAATATTTGAAAAGGTTTATAGTAGCTTATAGAAAATATTAAGGTCTTATTTTTACTAAATATTTACAATTAAATAGCGGAATAATAATGGCGACAAAATACAAACGAATTCTTCTTAAGCTTTCTGGTGAAGCATTGATGGGTGAACAAGACTTTGGGATAGACCCAAAAGTTTTGGAGCGTGTTGGTGGTGAAATTAAAGAACTTATTGATAATGGAATTCAGGTCGCTTTAGTCATAGGTGGCGGAAATATTTTTCGTGGTATGAGTCTAGCCGAGTTAGGTATGAACCGTACAACGGGCGACCACATGGGTATGTTGGCCACAGTGATGAATGCACTCGCTTTGCAAGATGCAATTGAACATCAAGGTGTCCGTGTTCGCGTTATGTCGGCACTGGCTATTAATCAAGTTTGTGAAGATTACATTCGCCGTCGAGCTGTTCGTCATTTAGAAAAAGGCCGCGTCGTTATATTTGCTGCGGGTACTGGTAACCCATTTTTCACAACGGATACAGCTGCAAGTTTACGTGGTACAGAAATCGATGCAGATATTGTTCTTAAAGGAACAAAGGTTGATGGTATTTATTCTGCTGACCCGGTAAAAGATCCTTCTGCAACATTGTATGAAAAACTTGGTTATGATCAGGTTATCGAACAGAAGCTTGCTGTGATGGATACCACTGCGATGGTGTTATGTCGTGACAATAATATTCCAATTCGTGTGTTTAATATGAATACAAAAGGATTAATGCTGAAGATAGCTTCAGGTGAGTCTATTGGAACATTAGTAGAATAATTATTTTTAATAAAAAAGCTTATTAAAGAGTAGGTGTGTAATGTTAAATGAATTAAAACAAGATGCTGATTCAAGAATGGGTAAGAGCGTTGAATCATTGAAAGGTGATTTAGTCAAAATTCGTACTGGTCGAGCACATCCGAGTCTTTTAGAGCATGTTATGGTTGATTATTACGGTGCCCCAACCCCTTTAAACCAAGTTGCTTCAATTTCGATCGCAGATTCAAGAATGCTTAATGTTTCTGCTTTTGATAAAACAATGGTGCAAGCCGTTGAAAAAGCGATTATGACTTCTGATTTAGGTTTAAATCCATCAACAGCTGGTGAAATGATACGTGTCCCTTTACCAGCGTTAACTGAAGAACGCCGTAAGGATTTAATAAAAGTTGTTCGTGCTGAAGGTGAACAAGCAAAAGTTGCTATTCGGAACATTCGCCGTGACGTAATCGGTGACGTTAAGTCTCTTGTTAAAGAAAAAGAAGCAACAGAAGATGATGAACATCGTTTTAATGACGAAATTCAAAAAATCACTGATAAGTATGTGTCTTTGATTGATGAGACGCTTAAAGAAAAAGAAAAAGATTTAATGGAGATATAGTTTGAGATGTGGTCTAGTCCATTAAATATTGAAGGTGTAAGTCCTGAGCAGTACCCGCAACATATTGTTGTCATTTTAGATGGTAATGGTCGCTGGGCTGAGCGTCAAAATTCGCTACGTGTTGTTGGTCATAAAGCCGGTGTTGAAGCGGTTCGAGAAGTTGTTCAAGATTGTTCACAATTAAAAATTAAAGCGCTTACAGTTTTTGCTTTCTCTAGTGAAAATTGGCGTCGTCCAGATAAAGAAGTTGGCTTCTTGATGGACTTATTCTTAACAGCCTTAAATAAGGAAGTTAAGAAACTCCACGAAAATAATATCAAAATTCAATTTATTGGCGATACATCAGCTTTTAACGAAAAGTTGCAAGCACGTATGAGCGAGTCTGAATTTCTGACTAAAAATAATACCGGTTTGTCCTTAAATATTGCGGTTAATTATGGTGGGCAGTGGGATATTACACAGGCAGCAAAAAAATTAGCAGTTAAGGTTGAAAACGGTGAGTTAACGAGTTCACAGATTACTGCTGAAACTATTAATGAATATACCTGTCTTAGTGATTTGCCTGTGCCAGATTTATTTATTCGCACCGGTGGTGAGCAGCGCATTAGTAATTTTTTAATTTGGCAACTAGCATACACTGAATTGTATTTTACAGATTTACTCTGGCCTGACTTTAATCGAGATGAGTTATTTAAAGCTATTACAACATTTGCAAATAGACAACGTCGATTTGGCCAAACAAGTGCTCAAGTCGAATCAATAGAGAATAAAAATAAACATGCTTAAGCAACGCATTATTACCTCACTGGTTTTAACTCCATTTGTTATATGGGGAGTTTTTAGTATGCCTGCGGTATATTTTTCACTATTTATTTTGCTTCTTGTTGGGCTTTCCAGTTGGGAGTGGGGACACTTATCAGGAATTGAAAATTCACTTTTCAAAGGTCTGTATACTGCTGCTTCATTAATTGTTTTCGTTCTTCTACTTTGGTATGTCGATATAACAACTAGATTTTTTTATGTGTTACTTTCAATTAGTATCGCGTGGTGGCTATACCGTGTAATTCGTATTTTATTTTATCGAGCTGCTGCTTCCATAGATGCACCGCTTCAACGTAAAGGCTTCAATGTGGCGACAGCAATGGCTACAATTGTCGCTCTACTAATTCCTTTCTATTCAATTGTCTATTTACGTAATGACTATGATTTCCCGGGTTATTTGTTTTATTTACTTATGACTATTTGGGCTGCGGATGTTTTCGCATATTTCTCTGGTAAATTTCTTGGTAAGAATAAGCTTGCTCCTCATGTTAGTCCTGGAAAAACATGGGAAGGTGTCTACGGAGCTTTTGTAGGAACATCTATTGGTGCCATTATTGGTATTTTTTCTTTTGGTTTTAATTTACGTGAAAGTATTCTATTTTTCGTTTTAACTCTTATTGTTGTTGCAATATCAATATTTGGTGATTTATCTGAAAGCTTATATAAACGACAAAATGCTATTAAAGATAGTGGTAACTTGTTGCCTGGTCATGGCGGCATATTAGATCGGGTCGACAGCTTAGTTGCTGCTGCACCATTTTACATTGTTGGCTTATCACTTCTAGGATTATTGAAATGATTGGCGTCGCAATTCTTGGTGCAACAGGTTCTATCGGAACTAGTGCGCTGGATGTATTAAGTCTAAATAAAGATAAATATAATATTATTGCATTAACTGCCAATAATAATATTGAAAAACTATTCGAACAGTGTGTTGAATACAAACCAAAGTATGCTGTTGTTGTTGATGAAGATGCAGCTAGTAAATTATTAGCAATGCTAAAGTCAGCCTCTAGTAGCACTGAAGTGTTATCAGGAGTTGATAATCTTGATTATGTTGCCGCTCTTGAGGAAACAGATTATGTGGTTGCCGCAATAGTAGGTGCAGCAGGGTTATCTTCTTCTTTAGCTGCAGCAAGAGCTAGTAAAAGAATTTTATTGGCAAATAAAGAAACGCTCGTGATGAGCGGGCAAATATTTATGGATGAAGTGGCAAAAAATGATGCTGTTCTTCTTCCTGTTGATAGTGAACATAATGCTATTTATCAATGTTTGCAAAGTTTTAATGGCAGTACGGGTTTATCTGATGAAGTTCGTAAAATATATCTTACGGCGTCAGGCGGGCCTTTCCGAGAAACTGCTTTAAAATTGCTTGATGATGTTACTCCTGAACAAGCTTGTGCTCATCCAAATTGGTCAATGGGTAGAAAAATATCTGTTGATTCTGCAACAATGATGAATAAAGGTCTTGAACTTATTGAAGCTTGTTGGCTATTTGGAGCAAGTGTTGATGATGTTCAAATTGTTATTCATCCTCAAAGTATTGTGCATTCAATGGTTGAGTTTATTGATGGTTCAATCATGTCTCAAATGGGTAAGCCTGATATGCGTACACCCATTGCTTATGCATTAGCTTGGCCGGAACGAATAGAGTCGGGTGTTGGTAGTTTAGATTTATTTTCGATGGCTAATCTTGAATTTGAAAGACCTGATCATGCTCGATTCCCTTGTGTTAAACTCGCTGAAGATGCGATGCGTGCTGGTGGTATTATGCCGGCTGTTTTGAACGCGGCAAATGAAATTGCCGTGCAAGCATTTTTGGATAATAAAATTGCGTTTATGGCAATCTCATCTGTTGTTGAATCAGCTTTAAAGCAAATTGCTTATAACGATGCTTTGGATATTGAAACAATTGTGAATGCAGATACTGATGCTAGAGAGATTGCAGCTGAAGCTGTTAAGTCTTTAGCGTCTAAGACTAAGATTAAGGCGGCTCAGTCTCATGCATGAACTTCTATATAGCGTACCCTCGTTTATTGTTGCGATTACAATCCTTGTTGCTATTCATGAATTTGGACATTATTGGATTGCAAAAATACTAGGTGTTAAAATACTACGTTTCTCTATAGGTTTTGGTAAACCTTTATATAAAAGAAACTTTAGTAAAGATAAAACAGAATTTATTATAGCGGCTATTCCTCTTGGCGGTTATGTGAAAATGCTTGATGAACGAGAAGGGGAAGTAGATGCAGCTGATATTGATCGTGCCTTTAATCGTCAACATGTTGCTAAACGCTTTGCAATTGTTTTTGCAGGACCATTCTTTAATTTTATCTTTGCAGTATTTGCTTATTGGGTAATGTTTGTAAACGGTACGCCTGGTATTACTCCTGTTGTGGGAGATGTTATAAAAAATTCACCTGCAGAAATTGCTGGCTTACAAACTGGAGATAGAATCGTAAGTATCAATGGCGTAGAAACGCCAATTTGGGATGTCGCTTTAAATGAGTTTGTGCCAGTAGTGTTAGGTAAGATGAAAGCTGAACTGCTCGTAGAAACAGATTCAGGTTTAACTTCAACAGTTAACTTTGATTTTACAAATTCAAAATCTGATTTAGAGAAAGATGGATTGTTTACTATCTTAGGTTTTAAACCTTGGCGACCCGTTGCAACACCAAAAGTAGGCGGCGTTCTAAATGACTTACCTGCGGCCAAAGCTGGGCTGAAAAAGGGCGACCTTATTTTAAAAGTAAATGAAACAAGTGTTTCATCTTGGGATGAAATGGCTCAAGTAATTTATCGCTATCCAGATAAAGACATTAACTTACTGGTTGATTCTTCCGGTGAATTAAAAACATTAATTGTTCATACTATAAAAAAAGTGCGAGATGGGAAAGAGATCGGTTTGATTGGGGTTAAACCTGATGTTACATATCCTGCTGATATGAAAGTTAATCATCAGTATTCATTTTTTGAAAGCTTTAATCAGGCGTTGATTAAGACTTGGCGTACTACAGTGCGTACATTCTCTTTTTTAGGGAAAATGATTAATGGCGAAGTTTCTCTTAAAAATATCAGTGGGCCAATTACTATTGCAAAAGTTGCAGGTTTGGCTGCTGAAGCAGGACTTAGTAAGTTTGTAGGCATATTAGCATTGATTAGTGTTAGTTTAGGTATTCTTAATTTATTACCTATCCCTATGTTGGATGGTGGCCATTTATTTTATTATATTATTGAAATAATTAAGGGAAGTCCTGTATCCGCTTCATTTGAAGCTTTTGGTCAGAGAATTGGGATTGTAATGTTGTTAATGTTAATGAGTTTGGCATTTTATAATGATTTGCTTCGCTTAATCAGTTAATTTAAAAAGTTTTAAGGTAGTAGTTTTAAATGCGTAAATTTTTAGTTCCTCTTTTATCTTTGTGTGTCGCTGAAGCTCATGCTTTTGAGTCTTTTGTCGTTCAGGATATTAAACTCGAAGGTCTTCAACGAATAACGGTTGGTACAGTTTTCAATTACCTTCCTGTAAAGGTGGGTGATGAAATAACAGAAGACATTACATCCAATGCAATTAAAAAACTTTTTAAAACAGGCTTTTTTAAAGATGTAAAAATTGAACGAGAAGGTGATGTTCTTGTTGTTTTTGTTGCTGAACGTCCTGCTATCGCGAGTGTTGATATTGTTGGTAATGAAGAATTACCAACTGAACAATTAGAAGAAGCTTTAAGTCAAATTGGTTTAAAAGTAGGACGTGTGTTAGATCGCTCAGTTGTCGCAACTATTGAACAAGAATTAAAGCGTCAATATTACAGCCTGGGAAAATATGGCGTTAAAATAGAAACAGAAGTTTCTCCGTTGGAACGTAACCGTGTAAATGTTTCAGTGAAAATTGCTGAAGGTGAATCTGCAAATATATATGCTTTCAATATTGTCGGTAATACTGTTTTTAGTGAAGAAAAATTACATGCATTTTTAGAGCTTGGTGGTACTGGCGCACTTGGTGGCCGTAAAGAATATTCTAAACAATACTTTGCTGCTGATTTAGAGATATTGAAGTCTTATTATCAAGATCGTGGTTATATTAATTTTAGAATTGAATCAACACAGGTATCTTTAACTCCGGATAAACAAGATGTTTACATTACTGTAAATATTATTGAAGGTGAGAAATATAAAGTTAATAAAGTTAGCTTATCAGGGAATCTTCTTTTTTCTGAAGAAGAGCTATTAAAATTAGTCAACTTAAATAAAGGTGATGTATTTTCACGTAAAAAGGCAACCCTAAGTCGAACAAATATTAATGATAGATTTGCTGAAGATGGCTACGCATTTGCGAACATAAATCTATCTCCAAAAATAAATGATAAAGATAAAACGGTAGATCTTACTTTTTTCATCGATCCAGGAAGACGTGTTTATGTTCGTCGCATTAATATCTTCGGCAATATTAAAACTAAAGATAAAGTTATACGTCGTGAAATACGTCAAATGGAAGGCGATTGGATGTCGACAAAAAGTATCGCTAAATCAAAGAAACGTTTAAATCGTTTAGGCTATTTTGATGAAGTCTCGGTTGAAACCCCTGCTGTTGCAAATACTAATGATCAGGTTGATGTTAATTATACCGTCTCGGAACGAGCTACAGGAAATTTATCTGCTGGTCTTGGTTACAACGATACCCAAGGTGCTATTATTAATTTTTCAGTATCACAAAACAATTTTGTTGGTACGGGTAACCGATTAAGTATTGGCATTAATAATAGCAAAGTTGTACAAGATAATACTGTTAGCTTCACAAATCCATACTATACCAAAGATGGCGTAAGCCGTGGCTTTAGTCTTTATAAACGAAAATTCTCTGCGGCTGAAGCTGCTATTAGTAATTACCAAACGAATAGTTATGGTGTTTCTGTCAACTATGGTATCCCTATGAGTGAAGATGACTCGATAGGAATCGGTTTCTCTTATGACAATACAAATATTGTTACCGGCGCTAATACATCTACTCAGATGTTAGATTTTACGGCCATGCATGGTAAGGATTATGATAATTATAAAGCCAACCTTTCCTGGGCACATGATACACGTAATAAAGCAATATTTGCCGACCGGGGTAATCTTGTTTCTGCAAATATCAGCACGACTATTCCAGGGAGTAATTTAGAGTTCTATAAATTAAATTTACGTTATTTACAATACTTTGCTTTGGCTGAAGATGTGACTTTATTATTTAATACAAATCTTGGTTATGCTGGTTCCTATGGAGACACAGACTCAGTACCTCCATTTGAAAATTATTATGCAGGTGGCAGTCGTTCAATACGAGGTTATGATGGAAATAGCTTAGGCCCACGTGATCCAGCTACTAATTTGAGCATTGGTGGTACTAAACGGGTTGTAAATAATTTAGAGCTGATATTGCCTAATCCTTTTGCTGAAAATAGTAAATCCCTTCGATTTAGTACTTTTTATGATGCGGGTAACGTTTTTGCAACTAATGAAAGCATAGATTTGAGTGAATTACGCACATCTGTGGGGATAGCCATGATATGGTTAACTCCGGTTGGTGTTATGCGCTTTAGTTGGTCTAATACCTTGAATGATAAAGCCGGAGATGATACAAAGTCATTTCAGTTCACACTTGGTTCGACATTTTAAAGAGGATGGGTTTTGCGTAATATAACTATATTAATTAGTATCTTAGCATGTTTGTTTGTATCTTCAGTTTCATATGCGGTGGATATTAAATTAGGCGTTGTTAATATAGCGTATGTATTAAAACATGCTCCTCAGGCAGCTGCAGCTCGAAAGAATCTAGAATCTGAATTTGCTCCTCGTGAAGAAAAAATACTTAAATTAGAAAAGACTCTAAAAACTGAGACGGCGAAATTAGCAAAAGATGGCGCCATTATGAGTCCAGCTGGAAAGAAACAGCTCGAGAGAAAAATTCTAAATTTAAAACGTGATATCAAACGTGCAAAAGAAGAGTTTACTGAAGATTTGAATATACGTAGAAATGACGAACTTAATAAATTACAAAAAATTGTAAATAATGCAATCATCAGCTTAGCTGAAAAAGAAAGTTTTGATGTTATCTTTGGTGATAATGTTATGTATGCTAATAAACGTTCAGATATTACAAAAGAAGTATTAGTTACCTTAGAAAAGATGCTTAAAAATAAAAAGCCAATCTCTAATTAAAACTTAATAACAATATTCTTAAATATAGCAAGGTACTCATACGTGGAATTAACGCTAGAGCAACTGGCGATAGAAGTTGATGGTGAGCTCCATGGTGACTCTTCAGCAATAATTAACAATGTTGCAACTCTTAAAAATGCCAATCAAGGCCAAATTACATTTCTTTGTTTAAATTCACTACGCAAATTTCTTCCCGGAACTAAAGCTTCTGCCGTAATTTTAAAGAAAGAAGATTTGGATGGCTGTTCAACAAATGCCATCGTAGTGTCTAATCCTTTATTAGCGTATGCAAAAATTGCGAAATTGTTTGCAGCCAAAAAACATATCCCAACAATACATTCTACCGCTATTATTCACTTGGATGCGGTTGTACATGATTCTGTATCAATTGGAGCATATACGGTTGTCGAGAAAGGTGTAACGATAGGCAAAGATTGCCATATTGGTGCTCATTGTTTTATTGATGAGAATGTAATTCTAAAAAATGGTGTTGAACTTCATAATAATGTATCTATCTTAAAATCTTGTGAAGTAGGTGATAGAACGATAATTCATCCAGGAGCCGTTATTGGCGCTGATGGATTTGGTAATGCAAATGACCAAGGTAAGTGGGTAAAAATACCTCAATTAGGTGCCGTTATTATTGGTTCTGATGTTGAAATTGGAGCGAACACGACGATAGATTGTGGCGCAATTGAAAATACAATTATTGGTAACGGTGTCCGTTTAGATAACTTAATTCAAATTGCTCATAATGTTGAAATTGGCGATCATACAGCAATTGCAGCAATGACGGCGGTTGCTGGTAGCACAATCATTGGTCAATATTGTATGATAGGTGGAACGGTAGCTATATCGGGACATTTAACCATAGCTGATCGGGTGACCCTCACTGGGCGCACAACAGTTTTGCAATCAATAAAAGAATCAGGGGTGTATTCATCTTGTGCACCTTTGGTAGAAAATAGTAAATGGCATAAGAATTATATGCAAATGAAAAAGATGGATGATTTAGCTAAACGTGTTAAACAGTTAGAAAAATTAAATCATTTATCGAATGAAAAGTAATTAAGGGGCAGCAGGTTGGAACAACTTGATATTTTTGAAATTTTACAACATTTACCACATCGGTATCCATTTCTATTAATCGATCGGGTAACAGAATGTATTCCGGGCGAAACTTTAATAGGCTATAAAAATGTTTCCTATAACGAGCCTTATTTTACGGGGCATTTTCCACAACGTCCGGTTATGCCTGGCGTATTAATATTAGAAGCTTTAGCGCAAGCAACAGGCATTTTAGCCTTCCGTACCTTAGGTCGTGTGCCTGATGAAAATTCATTGTACTATTTTGTTGGCGTTGATAAGGCAAGATTTAAGCAACCTGTTGTACCTGGGGATCAACTAGAATTAAGTGTTAAATTTATTAAAGAAAAACGTGGCATTTGGAAGTTTGAAGGTGTTGCTTCTGTTGATGGTAAAGTGGTTTGTTCTGCTGATTTAATGTGTGCTGAACGAGAAATTGAATGACAATTGATTCGACTGCAATTATTGATGCAGGGGCAAAGATTGATTCAGATGTAACAGTAGGACCTTATACTGTTATTGGCCCACATGTAACGATTGAATCTGGTTCTAAAATTGGGCCACATGTTGTTATTAATGGGCCAACACATATTGGAAAAAATAATACTATCTTTCAATTTGCCTCTATTGGCGAAGTTCCTCAAGATAAAAAATTTCATGGTGAAGAATCAAAACTGATCATCGGAGATGGTAATACTATTCGTGAATTTGTTACGATAAATCGCGGTACTGAAGATGGTGGTGGCACAACCGTTGTTGGAAATGATAATTGGCTAATGGCCTATATTCACATCGCACATGATTGCCAAGTAGGTAATAACACTATTTTATCTAACGGTGCATCATTAGCTGGGCATGTTACGGTCGACGATTTTGCTATTTTAGGTGGCTTCACACTAGTTCATCAATTTTGCCATATCGGTGCACATGCTTTTTGCGGAATGGCTAGTGCCATTAGTAAAGATGTACCGCCTTATATAATGATAAATGGTAATCCAGCGCATCCACATGGTATTAATTCTGAAGGTTTGAAACGAAGTGGCTTTTCTAAAGAAGCGATTAAAGCGATTAAAGAGTCGTATAAAGTCATATACCGTTTAGGACTCACTGTTGAGGCGGCAAAAGTGAAATTAGATGAGCTTGCTGAGAAGCAAGATGAAGTTAATCTGCTTATTCAATTTATTCAGAAATCTCAACGAGGAATCGTTCGTTAGAGAGTAATACTTTTTCTTAGGTTAACATTTCTAGCGTTAAATCACTGATACTAATATCAACAGGTGCATCGATTAATAATTGATGTATTAAACCTAATTTCTTTCTGGTTTCTTTATTTTTATCTTCATCATTTATTAATTCGAATAATGCTTTAGCGATTTTTTCTGGAGTTGCATCTTTCTGGATAAATTCTGGAGCAATAAGTTTATTTGCGACAATATTACATAAACCAATGTAAGGTATTTTAATCATGTTTTTAACGATTAAATAAGTTAACCAGGAAACTCTATTTATAATTATTAACGGTGTGCCAATTAAAGCGATTTCAAGTGTTACCGTTCCTGATACGGTTACAATTGCATCGCAAGCATTCATTACGTTAAAAGCATTATCTTTAATCACATGAATATTAAGAGTGGACTCATTTAAATATTGCGCTAAATCTTGTTGCGAAAGTGTTGATGCTAACGGTAAAAGAAATTCTATATTTGGATCTTTTTGTTTTAGTATTTTTGCAGACTCTAAAATAATTGGTAATAACCTTTTAATCTCACTCTTTCTGCTACCAGGAAAGAGGCCGACAACTTTGTGAGAAGTGATTATATTATTTTGTTTTAAAAATTCTTGTTTTTTAATATTTGGTTTAACGTTATGGCTGAGAGGATGGCCAACGTATTTTGCCGGAACATTATGTTTCAGAAAAAACTCTTTCTCAAAATTAAAAATGACAGCCATCATATCAACACTGTTTCTAATTTTATTTACTCGCCCTTGTCGCCACGCCCATACTTGAGGGCTAATGTAAAATAATACCTTAACGCCGATGCTCTTAGCATATTCGGCAAGTTTTAGATTAAATTCAGCGTAGTCTATTAATAATAGCAAATCAGGAGGAGAGGTTCGTAATCGTTCTTTTAAATCATTCAGTACTGCAAAAATAACTTTTCTGTGTGCTATAACTTCCCATATGCCTACAACTGCGAGTTCAGAAGCATCAGTGTCTACATCTACACCCGCTGCTCGCATATCAGAACCACCCACACCATAAAAATTTATTGATGGATCTTTTTCTTTTACCGCATTAACTAATCGAGCGCCGTGCGCATCGCCAGAAGCTTCACCCGCAACAATGAGTACATTCTTCATTAACGTTAAAATGCGCTATTAATGGTATCGATTATAATTTTTTGAGTATCTTCAGGCATTTCTGGATAAACAGGAAAAGATACACATTGAGAACAAACTAAGTCAGTTACAGGAAGACTAATGTCTTTGTAGTCTTCTTTAAATACATCTTGTTTGTGTAAAGGAATAGGGTAGTAAACAGCCGATGCAATTTCTTTTTTCGATAAGCTCGCTTGTATAGCATCACGATTATCACTAAGAACAGTGTATTGATGATACACATGATTACCAATCTTATCTTCAAAGGGTGTTTGGATTGAATCATGTAATGAGCTTGAATATGTTTGAGCTACACGATAGCGGCCAGCATTAAACTCATCAATATGTTTTAATTTAACTCTGAGAATAGCTGCTTGAAGTTCATCGAGTCGGCTATTAAAGCCAATAATATGATGGTGATAGCGCTCAAAGCTTCCGTGGTTTCTTAAAGCGATAAGTTGAGTGTGTATGTCATCATCATTGGTGGTAACAAGTCCGCCATCACCAAAGCAACCTAAATTCTTGCTTGGGAAAAAACTATGGCAGCCTGCCTCAGCAAAAGAGCCGGTTGTTGTTTTTCCAAGTTTTGCACCAAAAGATTGAGCGCAATCTTCAATAACTTTTAGATTATGTTTTTTTGCGATATTCATAATGGTTGGCATATCAGCCGGTTGACCAAAAATATGTACCGGGATAATCGCTTTCGTATTTTTAGTAATGGCGGCTTCGATTAAACTTGCATCGATGTTAAAAGTTTTAGGGTCGATATCAACAAAAACAGGTTTTGCACCAACATAGCAAATGGCTTCTGCTGTCGCAATAAAAGTGAATGCAGTTGTAATAACTTCATCGCCTTGTTTTATTCCTGCCGCAGCAAGTGAAAGATGTAAGGCATCTGTACCTGAGGCACAACCCACAGCATGTTTTGCACCTAAATAATCGGCTGCTTCTTTTTCAAAATTCTGGACATTGGGGCCAAGTATATATTGCGTGTTCGCAACTGCGTTAAGCACGACGGAATCAATTTCTTCCTTAAGAGAAGCGTATTGCGTTTTTAAATCGACCATTGGGATCATAGTTTAAACCTTAATATTATTTAGTCTTAAATTAATTTTCGTAAAGCTTTATTTACAAAGTAATTCTGTTATTTGATTCGCTGTTTCTAATGCGCGTAAGCCATCTTCGCCTGAAACAACAGGGATGCTATCTGTTTGAATCGTATTTAGGAAAGATTCTATTTCAGCTAAAAGCGCATCACCCTGTTCAAAAGTTTGGGTATTGGTTTCAATGTCGGCAACACCGGGAAACATTTCCTTGTCTTTGCTTTTGCTATACGTTGTTAATGATTTTTTTTGAAAATCTAAATTAATGTAGGTGTCTTCTTGAACAATACGCATGATACGTTCGCTTTTTAAACTAGCCCGACTTGCCGTAACATTAGCAACACAACCATTTTCAAATTCAATACGGGCACTGGCTATATCAATATCACTAGATAAAGCCTTAACACCATTTGCCGAGATGGACTTAACACTCGAGTCAACGATATCTAATATAATATCAATATCGTGAATCATTAAATCTAAAATGACACTTACATCCGCACCACGTGGGTTATAGGGTGCAACTCGGTGTGATTCGATAAATAAGGGGCTGGTTAAGGTTTCGCTAAGTGCCAACATCGCTGGATTAAAGCGTTCTAAATGCCCAACCTGTAACTTACGACCATTCGCTTTAGCAATGGCAACAAGTTCTTGAGCTTGTTCCAATGTTGAGGTAATTGGTTTTTCAACTAATACATCACTACCATTTTCAAGAAAGTCTTTCGCTACCTCAAAATGTAATTGAGTAGGTACAACAATACTAACCGCATCAACCTTGCCTAATAAGGTTTTATAATCTGTTGTATATGCACACTCTAGGTCTTCTGCTATTAATTTAGCATTATCAGCATTTTGGTCACATACACAAATGAGTTCGCTATGCTTGAGAGCATGATATTTTTGAGCATGGAATTTACCGAGATAGCCGACACCAATAACAGCGGTTTTGAGTGTTTTCATAAAGTGATGGTCTTCAATGTTGTGTGATAAGATAGTTCGTTCATTTTAGGGTCTATCTATTGTAACCTACATGATAAATAAGGGAAATTATTACCACATGAATTCAGAAGACTATAGCCATTTTAACACTAATCGCCAAATGATTGCAGGTGTAGACGAAGTAGGTCGAGGCCCTTTGTGCGGTGCCGTGGTAACTGCAGCCGTCATTTTAGATCCCGATAACCGTATTGAAGGTTTAATGGATTCAAAGAAACTAACCGAGAAAAAGCGTGAAGCGCTAGCGGTAGAAATTAAAGAAAAGGCATTATCCTGGGCGTTAGGCCGGTCTGAAGTTGAAGAGATTGACCAAATTAACATCCTGCAGGCAAGTTTAGTCGCAATGTCTCGTGCGGTAGCTAATTTATCAATCGAGCCTGAACTTGTCTTGGTTGATGGTAATAAGTGCCCAGATGTTCCTTATCCTGTCGAAGCGATTATCAAAGGTGATGGCCTGATTGAAGCGATTAGTGCGGCTTCAATTATTGCCAAAGTAGCGCGAGATCAAGAAATGGTAGCACTTGATAAGGTCTATCCTGGCTATGGATTAGCTCAACATAAGGGCTATCCTACTGCCAAGCATCGTGCTGCATTGATTGAACTAGGGGTTACTGTGATCCATCGGCGCTCATATAAGCCCGTTCGAGATGTCCTTGAAATGGCTGTATCCGACTAAATTCTCTTATTTTATTCGCAATATTCTGTTTCGAATATCGGCTCAATCCAGTAAGCTAAATGCTTCGTGATTCGGTAAAAAATACCGTTTTTTGCATCATATTTAACTTTAATAATAATAACTAAGTATTTGAAAGTTAAGTAAATTCTCTTAAGATTTGTTAAAGAATGCCTAAACAGTTTGTCCATTTAAACGTCCATAGCGAATATTCCCTATCATGTGGAATGGTGCGCATTAAACCGCTTGCTGCGGCTGCAGCAGACAACCAAATGCCTGCTGTTGCTATTACCGATCAATCAAATCTGTTTGCGATGGTTAAATTTTATCGAGCGACAATGGCGCAAGGGGTAAAACCCATTATTGGTGTCGATGCTTGGATTCAGGAAACTGAGCAAAGTCTTGGCTTCAGCAAATTGGTCTTTTTATGCCGAAATCAACTAGGTTACAAAAACCTCACTAATCTTATATCTCTGTCATACCAACAAGGCCAAATTCGTAATCGTCCCATTATTACCCGCGAATGGCTTGAGCAATATGCAGATGGCTTAATTGTTCTCTCTGGTGGTAAAGATGGCGATATTGGCCAGGCGATTTTAGCCAATAGAATGGATTTGGCTGAGCAGTATATTGAATATTATAAAAAGCTTTTTCCCAATAATTTTTATTTTGAGTTACATCGAACCGGTCGGGTTGGGGAAGAAGAATACCTGCATGCTGCCGTAGCACTTGCGATTAAACATGATTTACCTGTGGTTGCGACTAACTCGGTTCACTTTCTTAAAAAAGAAGACTTTGAACCACATGAAGCACGAGTCTGCATTTCAGAAGGTCGGGTATTAGACGATCCACGTCGACCTAAAGATTACACCGAACAACAGTATTTTCGTTCAGCGGATGAAATGATTGAACTGTTTTCAGATTTACCTGAAGCAATTGAAAATACAATCGAGATTGCGAAGCGTTGTAATGTTGAGTTCACCTTTGGAAAAAATTATCTACCGGATTATCCCGTACCGGAAGGAATGACGATAGATGACTTTTTACGAGAAGAATCTAGAAAAGGGTTAACAAAGCGTCTTGAAAAAATCTTGCCACCTGAGGGTGATGCAAAGATGGAACAAGAATACAAAGACCGTCTTGAAGTAGAGCTCGATGTAATTATTGGAATGAAATTTCCAGGCTACTTTTTAATTGTTGCCGATTTTATTCGTTGGTCTAAAGAACAAGGTATTCCAGTCGGGCCAGGGCGGGGTTCAGGTGCGGGCTCCATTGTTGCTTATGCCCTAACAATCACCGACCTTGATCCAATTAAGTATGAATTACTGTTTGAACGTTTCTTAAATCCAGAACGGGTATCCATGCCGGATTTCGATATCGATTTCTGTATGGAAGGTCGTGACCGTGTTATTGATTACGTAGCGCAACATTATGGACGTGATAAGGTTTCTCAAATTATTACCTATGGTTCAATGGCTGCCAAAGCGGTTATTCGAGATGTAGGGCGAGTAATGGGGCATCCTTATGGTTTTGTGGATCGTATTGCCAAACTTATACCGTTTGAAATTGGTATTACACTTGATAAAGCATTAGCACAAGAAGAAGCATTACAAGATCTTTATGATGAAGACGAAGACGTTGCTGAACTAATGAACATGGCAAAGTCTTTAGAAGGTATTTCACGTAATGCCGGTAAGCATGCCGGTGGTGTTGTTATTGCTCCTTCTACCTTAACGGATTTTACACCACTGTATTGTGAGCAAGATAGTTCAAGTGTTGTAACTCAATTTGATAAAGATGACGTAGAAGCGATTGGCTTAGTTAAGTTCGATTTTTTAGGCCTACGTACACTAACTATTATTAATTGGGCTGTGCTTGCCGTTAATGCGCATAACAAAAAAAATAATATACCCCCAATAGATATTGAATCAATTCCGCTAGATGACGAAAAAACATTTGAACTATTAAAAGCTGCTCAAACCACTGCCGTATTCCAGCTGGAATCCAGTGGTATGAAAAACTTAATTGAACGACTACTACCAGATGATTTTGAAGATATCATTGCACTCGTTGCACTGTTCCGACCGGGGCCGTTGCAGTCAGGCATGGTAGATGACTTTATCAATCGTAAGCATGGTCGCGCTAAAGTTGTTTATCCTCATCCAGATTTAGAACCTATTCTTAGCCCAACCTACGGGGTTATTCTTTACCAAGAACAAGTAATGCAAATCGCACAGGTACTTGCAGGCTATAGTTTGGGTGGCGCTGATTTATTACGTCGCGCAATGGGTAAGAAAAAGTTCGAAGAAATGGCCAAGCAACGTCTTACCTTTACCGAAGGTGCGGTTGCTCGTGGTGTAGAAGAAAAAACCGCAACTTACATTTTTGATTTAATGGAAAAATTCGCAGGTTACGGTTTTAATAAATCACATTCTGCTGCGTATGCACTTGTATCGTATCAAACAGCTTGGTTAAAAACACATTATCCTTCTGCGTTTATGGCCGCTGTTTTATCAGCTGATATGGATAACACCGATAAAGTCGTTACCTTGATCGATGAGTGCTTAACAATGAAATTAAAAGTTAACCCGCCCAATGTAAATGAATGTAAATATCAATTCTCGGCTCAAGATGAACAGACGATTATTTACGGACTGGGTGCTATTAAAGGCGTAGGTGAAGCCGCCATTGACGATGTAATACAATCACGACAAGAAGATGGCGAGTATAAAAATCTCTTTGATTTCTGCCAGCGCATTGATGGCAAAAAAGTTAATAGAAGAACGCTGGATGCATTAATACTTGCAGGTGGCATGGATGTTTTTAAACAAAATCGCGCCACACTTGTTGCAAGCTTACCAAAAGCCTTAAAAATCGCAGTACAACATAGTGCAGATATAGCGGTAGGGCAAAACGATATGTTTGGTGTAAGCCAGGCAGTTGCTGTTGATGACAATCAATATGAAATGCAAAAAGATTGGAGCGATCACCAACGTCTTGCCTGCGAAAAGCAAACATTAGGGTTATATCTAACCGGGCATCCAATTGAACGATATCTTCCAGAATTGGCCGAAATAGTGACCGATAGAATTATTAATCTTAAAGTCGGAAGAAAAACTGTATTAGCGGCCGGTTTAATTATTGGTATGCGTGTAATAAATACTCGTCGAGGCAAGATGGCAATCGTAACACTTGACGATAGAAGTGCGCGCATCGAAGTGGTTATGTTTAGTGAAGGTTTTGATAAATTTGGGCATTTAATATCAAAAGATAAAATCGTTGTTATTGAAGGCGAAGTCAGCGTTGATGATTACAACGGCGGCATTCGTATGAGTTGCAATAACTTATACAGCATAGAACAAGCCCGAGAACATTTTGCGAAACATATACTAATAAATCTAGAAAATGCAGAACTTAATACAGAGCTTATAAATGAATTAAAAACTATCTTGCAGCCTTTCCAACAAGGTAGTTGTGAAGTTGTTATAAGTTACTCCCAACCACAAGCCACCGCAAAGCTTGCATTAGGCGATCAATGGCGAGTACATCCAACAGATGAGTTATTAAATCGATTGATCGACTTAAAAGGCGAAGATAAAGTTAAAATTATTTATGATTTGTAAAAGTTGTTTAGAATAAGGCTTAGCTAGGAATTTATTTTACGTCAGCTATCGACTGCGGTTTCAACCGGTCAATGCAACATCTATACTCTAACGATAGAGAGGAGGATGTTGCATTGACCGGTTGAAACCGCAACCCAAAGCAGTCATTTACAATAAATGACAAAGTAAAATAAAAGCAGACATTAGATTGAAAGGTATTAGGCAGATTTTGTCTAGATGACTGTTATTTATTTTCAACAATAATAAAATGGAAAAACAATATACATCTATTGATGGTTTTATATGGCAAAGAAAAAGAAAGTCCAGCAGAATAAAAAATCAACCGTACCAGATTTGGTTAGCTACTCCAGAGCTGGAGATACATTTCATTATCGCTGGGCAGCAAGGCGTTGCCTGCGTTTACTGGATTTTAACTCTAACCTAGATCATATCACTATAGAGGGTTCTAAGGAGCCAAAGCTTGGTGGCGAGTATGTTATCGATACAGCAGAATATAGCTCAGATGAAACTAATGCGCAGACCGTCGAATACTTTCAACTTAAACATTCTACTATTCGGTGCAATACAAACTTTACACTAAGTGGCCTAAAAGAAACTATTGAAGGATTTGCCAATCGCTTCAGAGCCTTGCAAAAACAAGGTTGTAGTTTTTCATCAATAAAATTTACTGTTATTACCAATCGACCAATTAGTTCTGGTTTCAAAAAATCAATTAAGAAATTAGCTAATGGTGAATCTGGAGGTGTGAGTTTCGATAAAACGATAATAGCTTATACCAAACTTAAAGGAAAAAAACTGACAACCTTTTGTAGTTGTTTACAGCTGATTGATGGTGAAGGTAACTATGATGCTCAGAAACATACACTGCATAGAGAAATAGCCAGACTAGTTTGCGAGTCTAATGATGTTAGTCAGATGCTCAAGCTGGTGGAATTGGTAAGAGCTCGAATTGAACCAGATAGTAAAAAGAAAGAAATTGATAAAGACGATGTACTGGAACAGTTTGGTCTAACTTCGCAAAAAGATTTGTTCCCCGCTCCCCCATTATTTGAAAATTTAACAGCAGTTATTAAGCGAGAACAACATGCTGATTTATATCAATCGATTATAGCTCCTAAATCACCTTTTACCATTTTGACTGCCGTAGGTGGCACAGGAAAGTCAATTATATGCAACCTGTTAGTTAATAGCTTTACTAATGGCTCTCTCGGTGTAGCCTATGATTGTTTTGGTAATGGTGGATACAGAAAACTAAGTGAGCACCGACATCGAGCCTGTGATGCTTATGTACAAATCGCCAATGAATTAGCCCAACAAGGTCTATGTGAACCGATGTTGCCAGTAAAACGAGATCATGATGATAGGCTCACACAGGCTTTCTTATCACGATTGTCACAGGCCGTTGGGAAATTACGGGAAAACAATAAAGATGCTTTATTAATTATTCTATTTGATGCGGTCGATAATGCTGAAATGGCGGCAGCAGAATTTGGTGACAGGTGCTTTGCTAGTTATTTATTAAGAGAAACACTTCCCGACGGCTGTCGGGTTGTCTATCTTTCTCGTCCAGAGCGAATTCATTTATTTAAGCCTCCAGCAGCAGTTCCAGCAATAACTATCGAACCGTTTAGTGATACTGAATCGCACCAGCATCTTCAAACAATCTACCCTGATGCCAGTCTGATAGATGCTATTGAATTTCGCCGATTAACCGATGGTAATCCTCGCGTACAGGCAAATGCTCTAGCGCTTGGCAAGAAGTCGATTGAGGAGGTATTGGCCTACTTAGGACCTGGTGGTAAAACGGTTGATGATTTAATAGAAGAGCAACTCAAAAATGCAATTACCAAAATAAAAGAGTTGTACCCAGTCGGCTTTGAACAACATGTGGAAGATATATGTACCGGGTTAGCATCATTACCACCATTTGTTCCTCTTGAAGTATTAGCAGCAGCATCAGGTACAGACGCCTCAACAGTTAAAAGCTTTATTTCTGATTTAGGCAGACCGCTTTGGTTGACGGATAATTATGTTCAGTTCAGAGATGAACCGACGGAAACTTGGTTTACATCAACTTATACAGCTAACCCAGATCAAATAAAAACTTATATTTCCAGATTAGAACCATTAGCAAAAAATTTCTCTTATGTAGCCGAAGCTTTACCATCGTTGCTATTAAAATCTGGTCAATATAACGAATTAATTAATCTGGCTTTATCGGAGGATAAGCTGCCGACAGATAATCCTGTTGAGGCAAGAAGTATTCAGGTTTACCGCTTGCAATTTGCTTTTAAAGCAGCATTAAAAAATAAGCAATTTGCTGATGCCTGTAAATTGGCTTTACGTGCTGGAGAAGAAGTTGCGGGCAGTGACCGGCAACTAGAAATTTTATCAGAGAATCTCGACCTTACTACAAGATTTCTACCAGAACAAAGAGTAATGGAGCTCGCTCATCAACGTAGCATGCATGGTGCATGGAATGGTTCTGAAACCATATACTCTGCATCGTTACTCTCGTCTATAGCGGAATGCGAAGGAGAGGCACGTAGCTATTTAAGGTCGGGGAGGCATTGGCTAACCCGATTTTTTGAAGAAAGGGACAAGAAAGAAGATGATTTTCATAATAATGATAAGCTCGATGACGATGATGTCTTGGCCATGTTCTTTTGCTACTACCACCTTGATGGTGAGGAAGCAGCCATTGATTTTATACTAAGTTGGACCCCCGATGAATTAATCTACAGAGTCACATGTGAGTTTGCAGTAAGGGCTGTGGATCAGGCCGCGTTTGATGTGCTGGAACGGATGGCGCTTTATGGTAAAGACTGCCCTAGCTTTGTTATTGCAATAACGCATGAACTAATGAAGGTGGGCCGAACACCGGACAAAAAATGTCTGACGCGTACATTAAATAAAATCGTGGGCCCAGGAAAGTGGCTTGATAAGAGCAATGATAGTTTTGATTCTCACCATATCAGCACCAATGCCTATTTATCGCTTCTTGAAGCCTGCGTTATCAAGGAGCTCCCGCTAACAAATATTAGACGTGCATTAAATTATTATGTTGATGATCCAAGAATTTATTCAATAAACGAAAATTGGTCTGATGCCAACAGAATTAACTACTTTAGATCTAAAGCAATTCGAGCATGCATAACTGGTAATTTTGATTTATCTGTTGATTCAGTCATACCGAAATCCTGGTTAAAAGAACAACAAACACATCAAGTTCAAGAAGAGTTAAAAAAATCAAAAACTGTCATAGAAGTATTACTTCCATTTTATATGGTAAGAGCTAAGTTACTATCAGGTAAGAAAATTTCTTTGGATAAATGGCATAAGCTAGCACAAGAAAAATCTTCTAGAGTCTTAAGTGGACGTTATCAACAGCATGATCCCTTACCTTTTGAGATCACTGAAGCACGATTTTTTAATCTAGTTTTATCAACGGATAATGTTGATTTAGAATTAAACAAACTCATTGATAGCATAAAGAATGAAACAATAAAATTTCAGCATTCTGGCAGGATAATTGCCTTACGTATAGCTAATCGGCAACCCAGATTAAGAGCAATAGCTGATGTGCTTGAAGAGTCTTGTTATAGAACATTGCAAGTTATCAATGAAGATGAAGGGCCTATTGATCATGCTAATGGACTTATATCTTTATGTCGTGCGGTACTTGCATCCAGTGAAGCCGATGCGGAAGTTTATTTTGAAAAAGCGATTGAGGCTGTTTCGCGTTTTGGTGATGAGGCTATTGAGCGATGGGAGGCTGTGAATAGTATTGCTAAACATAGTGCTATTGGAATAAACAAGGACCCGGAACAAGCCTACCGTTTTATGCGATGTGCAGAGCTTATTGGTGATACAGTCGTAAGAGAAAAGCATTGGGATCGAGATGGGGCAATGGAAACCTGCTTTCAACTCTCCCCAGAATCGGCCTTTACCATAGCTAGTCGCTGGAAAGATAGAGAAGTTGGGCGATCAGGACGGATGCTTTCATCATTACTTGAAGCAGCCGTTGCAAAAAATGCCATCTCACCATCTTCAGCTTGGGCATTATCAGCATTTACCTTTGACTATGATTTGGTTAAGTTCGCAGACCAATGTATAGAAAAAGAGTCTGATAACGCTAAAAAACAATATATTTATAATTGTTTGATAAGTGATTATCGCCAGCAAGGCATTACTGGTGATACATGGAAATATATTGACAAGCTCGCTAAAAAATATGATTTATATCATGAAGCATTAGAAGACTTGGACACGTTAATTGGAGATACAAAAGATGACAGTGCACTGTCATCAATAAACAACCGTACCCAGCACGATGAAAATAACAAAAATAATGAAGAGTTATATGGCGATATTGATTTCTTTTCTGAGGCAGGATTACGCGAAGCACTGGAAAGGTTTGAAGCAATAGAAGGGATAAGAGATTTTGAAGGGCTTTGGAAATATGCTGCCAGCAAAGTAACTAATTCTAACGCGACTAAATATCTATCGTTAGTTGTAAATTCTGAGTACTTAGATCTTTACAATATCCGACATGCCATAAAAAACTTTTCAGATAATTTAAAGAAAAAGCCAGCCGTACAAAAAGCTTGGCCCAGCATAGTAAAAACAATTGCTGCACGATTTCCTGATGATTTTATCCGCTGTTACATGCGCGAATGGGTGATAAAAGATATTGGAACGGATGAAGTAACTATTAATGCTGTTCGAGAGGGAGTGTTCCAAAGCTTATCAGAATCCAACGGTTTGGAGTCTGCTAGTACCTTTTATGGCTTTGCCGGTTCTTGCGTGAATGAAACAACAGATAATGAAGCAGTAGAACTTTTCGACTTTGCGCTGACAAGATTTGAACTTCATACCGATAATGAATATGCCGATGGTCTTTGGGCTCCTGAGTTTAATCCTCCAGATCAAACTGTTAAATCCTTAACTGGATATATCTGGGCAAGTTTAGGCTCTCCAAAAGCATCTGAACGCTGGCGAGCCATGCATGTAGTGAAGCGCTTATATGAGCTAGGGTGCCAAAATGAAATTGATGCATTGTTTGAATGGATGTCACTTTCACATGCTAGTGCATTTGTAGCTAAGAAATATCCTTTTTACATAATGCATGCTAAACAGTACTTGCTGATGGCTTTTGCTCGTTGTGCCGCTAATGATCCAGCCTTACTTATAAAACATTACAGTATATTCACTAAGATCTCTTTACAGGGTGAACCACATATTTTGATACAAAAGTATGCAGCAAACATTGCATTAGCTATACAAAGTACTGAGCCAAAAACATACGATAAACAGATTTTTAGCGCATTAACACAAGTTGGAAAAACACCGTTCCCAATTAAAAAGTCGGATGACTATAATATAAAAATTGATACACCTTGGCATAAACAAGGTAATGTAGATACTTCTTTGGATTTATCATTTGCTTATGACTTTGGCCGCTATTGGTTTGAACCTTTGGCTAACGTATTTAAAGTTTCAAGATCCCAAGTGCAAGAGCTTGCAACAGAAGTAATGTTAAACGACTGGCAACTATCATTTGATGAGCGATATATACGTGACCCACGTCAAGATTTGTGGAACGCTAGGCAAGACAGAGAAACGTGGCATAGTCACTCCAGTTATCCGGCAACGGATGATTACAAATTTTACCTGTCATACCACTCTATGATGACGATAGCGTCCAAATTATTAAATGCTATGCCTGTTGTACATTCTCACGACTGGCATGAAGATGAATGGCAAGAATGGTTGGATATGCACCTGCTGACTAGAAAGGATAATCATTGGTTAGCCGACAGAAGAGATTTTATTCCGGCAGCTCGCAGACAGTGGGTAAACGATAAGTCTGACAAGGATTGGTGCTGGCAAATTTGGCCAAAAGATTTTTTAGAAATTCTCTTGCTTGAACACAAAGGTAAGACATGGCTAAACGTAGCTGGATCTTGGGATGAATATAGTAACGGGCATAATGAGGGTATTTATATCTCCAGCAGATTAGTTCCTTGCAGGGCATCTGCATCTTTACAACAGGCACTAATGCACTACGAAAGTCATGTGCCCGGTAGTAACAGTTTGGCCAATTTCGATGACCGAGATTATGGGAAAAGTGTTGAGCTCCCGTTTAAGTTAAAAAATTGGTATAGTCGAGGGGATCGCCATGGCGGAATTGATGAATTTGACCCCTATGCTGGCGCTATAGAATACCCACCGTATAACCTTGATCAAGATATTGTTGCTCAATTCAATATTACTTCAGATAATGAACAACGCTATTGGTTTAATCTTGCAACTAGTGAGACCGTTCTACGTAATCAGTTATGGAGTGAGGAAAAACCATTAACAGAAGACAATGACTATTGTTGTAAGGGTAACCGCTTACAGGCCTCATTAAAGTTTTTAACAACAATGTGCAAAAAACTGGATGCGGATTTAGTGATTCAGGTAGATATTAAACGACAACTAACTGGTACATATCGAGGTAATGATAATGATGTTGGATACTTCTCCCCATATAGAAAAATTTATATCCTCTCAGAAGATGGAAGACTCAGAGACACAAGAACGTCTTTTAAGCTTAGGGCGGAAGTTAACAAAAAACTTTGAAGACTATAAAGGTGATGAAATAAGTGAATGGATAGCTCATTACATCGCAGAGAAAATGACAGCGATAGAATCAGCTCGTGGAAAGTCAAAATCATCCGTGCAACGAGAATGTTTTGAAGCTATTTTACTACTCTGGGAGCATCAATCTTATTTCCCTAGTGGTATGCGACCTTTTGATGATTTTGAACCCATTTTTCGTACAATGCAGCATATAGCCCCTAATAATAGCTCTCCATCATTTTTTAGAAATGAAAATGGTAATAAGCAACCCCCTAAAGACATTGAACAATACATTAACTTCGTAACCAATTTAGATGCTGCTACACGAATAATGATCTCATTTTTTGTTCAAGAAGCGATATTGAGTGCAACTGATGAATCCACATTGCAATGGCTTGATGCTATCAAAGGCGTTGCCCGATCTGATGAAGCTAAAGTCATATTAAATCTGGCTCCTGAGCTTGATGTTAAAAATATAAATGAGGCTCAAGTTCAAAAAGAGAAACGGATAAATGACCTTTCGGAGCATATTGATCGTTTAGATGCATTTGAAAATTTAAGCCAACATATAAAGTCGACATTAAAAACTGAATTGGAAAGACTGGAAGCTGGATAGGAGTAACTAGGTTTTATTGTAAAGTCTTTGGAAGAGCTACAAAACTGACCCCATATTCGATTTTAAGAAGTTAATTACTAGGTAATACAGGATCAAAAAGATCTCCGTATAAGCTATGTATCACTAATAACTGTTCTTTATTCTTATATTGTTTTGATTCTTTCCAAGGAACAATATAGATTATCTTTGGTAACTCAGTATTACCTTTTATCGTAGTTGTATCCATTTTTATTTCAACTTCTGAAAGCGCTACATTGTAGTTGGCAAAAGAAAGAAATAGGCATAAAACGATTTTAGTGAAATTACGAATTACCATAGCAATTATCCTTTTTTAAGTGAATTGTTTAGTTGCTCAACCCAATCTTCAGTTTTTTTATCAGTTATGCCTTTGTTTTTAATTATAACAAGATATTTCTTATAATAATAAACTGAGTCTCGTATTTTATGGAAATATATATCATAAAGTAGCGCTAAGTTATAATGAGCTTTAGCATAGTCTTGTTTTTTGTTAACAGCCTCTAAAAGATGTTTTTCTGATAACGAAAACTTTCCTTGATGTAGATAAATGGCTGCAATAGTATTGTGTGCATAGGCATTATTAGGGTTTAGCTTAATAGCTGTTAGTAGGTTTTTAAGAGACTTATCATAATCTCCTTGTTTATAGTAAATGATTCCTAAGTTTGCATAGGGGCCTGCAATTTTCGGATGTTCTAGTATTACTTCTTCGAGTAACGTCTTGGCTGATTCTAATTGGCCATCTCGCATTGCATATAAGGCTGTTTTATACTTTTTAAGCTCTTCAACGGAGATAGATTTAATATTTTCTTGGCTGGTATCAGCTGAAGTATCATTTGTATTATCGTTTACGGGAGAGCCAGCGCATGAGCTTAATAACAGCGTAGAAGCGAGAAGTAATAACTTAAGGTGTAGTAACTTCGTGTGATTAATGCAATACATTGACATATCCATCTATTTTAAAGTCTCGATTGTAGCGTACGGGATAAAGCTCTTTTAGCTTTTGCTTACTCATTTCTATCCATGAGTTATATATATTATTCTTTGTTTGAGTCATGTTTATTTCATGAAACTCAATGGATTTTTCTTCAAAAGGGAAGGATTTATCTTCGAGTAAAATTTTGTATTGTTCTTTTTCTGTATTAGATAATCCTGGAGGAAGTTCAGAGTTTAGGAGTGCCTTACTAAAGTCTAGGTATATATCCGCAATCGAATAGGTTGCTTGTGACGTTGGTTCTGATAGTTTATAAGAAGATGCTTTTCCGTATAATTTTATGGTTGATTGCATATGCTTTTTCTTCTTTTTAAGGTTTTTCTTAAGTGGTCTAGTTAGGCTTTGTTTTTTGTATCTATTCTCAGCTTTAGTTGCTAATAATAAATATGTATTGGATGCTATATAATTAGTTCTACTTGTTTTATGTTTTTTTGCTACATTTCGGTCTTCTTTAATGATTGTTTTTAGTGAGGTAAGCTCTTTTTTAGGCTGATTTGTTTGTTTGTATAGAGTTGCTAGTTTATTCATTGATTCTAAATATTGCGTATAAGGTGTTTTATATTTACTTGTGTATTTAGCATAGGATCTTATAGCTGAAATATAGTTGTTTTTTTGTTCGTATAATTTAGCTGCTTGTAACAGAGAACTTTTCTTAACCTCTGAATTTGAGTCGATGTTAGATAAATTCTCATATTCATTTGCAGCTTTTATATCTTGGTTTGTATTTAAATACGCGATTGAAAGATTTTTAGTGATGTTGTTAGTATATTTATGCTTTGGATACAATTTTTTAAATATAGTGATGGTTTTAATTACATCACGCCAGTCTTTTAGCTTCATAAGTATGGCTATTGAATCATATAGTCCTGTGGCTGAGTGTTTGGATTGCGGAACGACATAAGACGCTCTTTTAAAATGTTCAGCAGCCGCAACTAGTTTATTTGATTTTTTTGCTGTTTCTCCCTGTTTGTAAATCGCAAGAGCAATATTATCTGCAAGATTAGTATAGTTTCTAGTATTTTTAGTGATGCTAGGCAATAAGGAGGTGTATATTTCTTCAGCTCGTTGATAATTTTTAAGATTGAAAAATGCTTGTGCTGCAATAATATTAATTCGCATCTGATCTTTAGTGGATTTTGAGTTAATTTGTTGATTTGATAAACTGATAGCTTCAGTATACTTTTTATTCGCAAGAGCTAGTTCTGCTGCATGAAGCTGTATTTTAAATGAACGCTTATCATTGGGATATAATTGGATAAATCTGTTTGAATACTCAATATGTTTTGAAAGGTAGCGATTTTTTCTTTCGATAGTACCTTTATATTTCTCTACCAATTTATCAGTGGTAATAATCGTTGCGTATGCGGAATTTTTGTCGAGTATGATTTTATTATCGTATGCTGATTTTTCGTAGTAGGGTAGTCCTTTAGCTTCTTTGTTAGCCGAAGACAAAATTTCAGCATATAAGTAATATACATTGTCCTTGTTTACGTGAGCTTTATAGTGCTCTAGATAACGTAAATACCATTGTTCTGCTACTCTGAAATCCTTATTTTTTCTAGTTTTCTGGTATCTCTTATGAAAATGAGATGTCATTTGGAGAATATGCTTTTTCAAGGATTGTTTAATGGACAACCTTAGCTCTGCATTAGATACATTATTGCTCCAGTATGTACTACTAGGATTATAAGCAGTGTAAAACCTATTTATTGTAAAGTTTAATTTCTCAGAGAAACCACCTTTTTGCCAAATATTCATAATTTCAAGGTAGGCGTAAGGCGTATTTAGAGAGTTTTTATTGCTAAGTATATAGTCTTCCATTACGGCTACAGCATCAGAATAGCGTTCTTGTTTTGTAAATACTTTACTTAGACTATTGTATATATCGTACTTAAGTTTTTTATCACTGTTGGAGCCCGTATATTTTTTTAAAGGGGCTAATCCTCCTGCATAGGCAAAAGCTAGACCTATGGTTCGGTAATATTCATTAAATAGTGATTTTTCTGATTTATCGAGCTTTTTATATTTATCAAAATCATGGTATTTTATAACAGTTGCTATATCGTCAACAGATTCAAGATAGTAACCTTGTTTATATCGTGACCATGCACGTTTGAATGTTGATTTCTCAAAAAAAACATCATTTTTCTTCGAGCTTATAACCTCAGTATAGGCATCTTCTGCAGTTATATAATCTTTTTTTGAAAAAGCAGCTTCGCCTATACGAAATTGAGATTCGACGTAATACGGTGATTTCGGGAACTTTTGGGTTAATATTAAAAGCGTATCTATTGATTTGTCTATTGTTCCTCGTTGTTCATATGCTTTTGATAGTTGATATAATATTCGATCATTCGTTTTTTCATTGGGGTAATCTTTAAGCGATGTTTTCAATAGATTAATGGTTTTATCCATTCTGGCAATGTAAATATCGTCATCAAATTCGTTGGAATCTGTGTTTTTATTCTCAATTAATTTATCGGTGAGCTCAAACTCAATTTGCGCTAATCGGCTAATGGCTGCCATTCGTGAATGATTGTTACGTGTTGCTTGTTTTAAGTATTGCAGATATGCGCTTTTTATCTCTTCTGATGTTTTTGGCTTTATAAAAACAACCTGGTTTTGTTTCGAATTATTGATGACATCAACATCTCGCAAAGTATCTTGTCGTGGATTACTTGTGCACGAGAGGGATGTTAGTGTGATGCAGGATAGCAATAGAATATTATAATATCTCATGGCTATTTTTTTCGACTATTATCGTAAAGTCGGGCAATCCCATATTGAGCTTGGTTTTGGTAGCTTTCAAGAAAATTAATACGTTTTACTAGTTTCTTTGAAATAATCTCGGTTAGTAATGATTGATTGGCATTTATTTGAGAGTTTATCTCTAATAATAGAGTTTTGTTTTTAGTGTTTAATTGAAATAGTCTCAGTTTTTTTAGGTTTTTTAATAGATTTAAGGTTTTCTTATCAGAAATATTTACATTGTTTTCTTTTATTGTTAGTGAGTTATTATTAATTTTAAAGTTAGTTTGTTCGAGATGTTTTATACCTGACACTATGTTCTTTATTTCGCTAATACGTTTCTTGTAATAGCTTAATGCTATAGAGTAACTCGCAGATGCGGTTTTATGTTGGCCAATTCGCTCGTATATATAAGGTAAGAGCAAGTACGTTTCTTCTATCGCTAAATCTTTTTTGTTTTGTTCTTGGAGTATATTTAAGATATTAAGCGCACCTACATTATCTCCCTGGTTTGCTGCTGATAGCGCTATCCCAAGCATGGCGCGGTTTGCGTAACCACTTTGTGTATGTATGCTTCTGAAGTTTTCGCGTGATTCCCTGAAGTATTCTTGTTGTAAGAATGAATAGCCTACGACAAGATATAATCTATTTATAAATTCAGGTGAGAGATTTGATTTATTTTTGATTTTAACTTGGTTGAATAATTTTCGTATAATAATGTGAGCATCAGCCCACCAACCTTGGCGAATATATACAATGGCTTTATTCAGTTGAGCGTGACCATAATGAGGTGAATCAGAAGGGACTTTATCGTAAAAAACCAGTGATTCTCTGTGTCTCTTCAATTTCTGAAGTATTATCCCATTCATTATCGATGCGTAATGCCCGTTATCAACACTTAAATCCGATGTGATATTAGTAAGCATTTCCTTAGATTTTGTATAATCACCTTTTTCGAAATAGTATTGAGCGAATATAAACTTTACATTTGATATTAGTGATTTATCGCCTACGTTTACAATATTTTTTAGTAGCTTATTAGATGTATTCCACTCATTATTCGAGAGAAGTATAAGGATGAATTTAAAGATAGACTTATGATCTATATTTTTTTGTATTAAATCTAAGTTAGAAATAATATATTGTATAGAAATTATCTCTTTCTTGGATTTTTGTAACGATATAACCTTTCCATATAGGCTATCAATAGTCATTTTATTCTGATTGTTGATAAGAGAGGATGAGTTATATGCTTTTGATGATAATGCAATAAAATCTTTATCAGCTAAATCGATCTTGCTTTGTGTGACCTTCTTGTTTGATGGGGTACAATTTTGAGACAATGTTATGCATATAAAAAATAGCATTGCCTTCCATTTTGAAATGTTAATCATAATAGTACTAACTACAGTTAAAGGTTATCGAGGATGATGTGCTGATGTGGATTTATTTTGTATGAAATACTACACACATTATAAATGTTAGGAAATGACATAGTTAAATGCACCTTCATCACTGACGTTTACATGTATATTACTGATTAACGTATTTTCTGATAATTTTGATAAACATTCTTTTGCCATGTCAGGCAACATTGTTTTTGTTAGGATATTTTCAATATTTCTAGCTCCGGTATCAACTTCCTGACATCGGGCTACGATATGTAAAATTACATCTTCTTCATAACTGAATTCCGCATTGTAATTATCACGTATTCGTTTTGATATTTTATTCATATTAATTTTACTGATTTTCATTAGATCTTCGTCATTTAATGGGTAGTAGGGAATGACGGTTGTGCGTCCTAAAAATGCTGGCTTAAAGTATTTTAGAAGTTGTGGCCTGAAGTTTTCAAGAAGGGTGTCTGGATCTGGATTGTTGTCGCTACTTGAGCATATTGCTCGGATATGTTCTTCAGCCGCATTAGATGTCATGATAATAACTGTATTCCTGAAATCTATATCACGACCTTCTCCATCTTTTATTGTGCCTTTATCAAAAAGATTATAAAAAATATCTTGTACGCCGGGATGTGATTTTTCCATTTCATCTAATAAGATAACACTATGAGGTTTTCTTCTAACGGCCTCAGTTAACACTCCACCTTCACCATATCCAACATAACCAGGAGGTGAGCCTAATAACATTGAAACTTTATGTTCTTCCTTGAATTCAGACATATTGATTGTCGTTATATTTTGTTCTCCTCCATATAAAATATCTGCGAGAGCTAAAGCCGTCTCAGTTTTTCCTATACCACTAGAACCAACCATAAAAAATACACCAACGGGTTTTCGTGGATCAGTCAATCCTGCGCGTGAGGTTTGTATATTTTGTGCTATTGACTCTAGAGCATGTTTCTGTCCAATGATTCTATGTGATAGTGTCTTATCCAAGTCCATTATTGATTTAATCTCATTGGAGATCATTTTTCCTACAGGTATACCTGTCCAATTAGCGACAACTTGTGCAATAGATTCAGAATCAACATTAAGATGAATCATTGGCTTGTCAGCTTGCACTAGAGATAACGAATCATAAAGTTCTTTTAGTTTATATTTAATCTGGATCCTAGTTTTTGTATCTTTGTTGTTAGTATCATTTTCGTTGCTAATAGCTTCGTTACCATCTATTTCTGGTAATATATTGTCCTTTTCATCTAAGTTATTCATAACTAATCGGTCATTACTGGATTTTGTGCTTTCCTTGTTAACTGGGGTTTCAATTTCATTTTGAAGGGCATGTATTTTATTGACTATTTCTTTTTCTATTCCCCATTGTTCGTTTTGTAATTCAAGTTTTTCTTGAAGTTCTAGTAAATTATTATTTAGCAAAGAAATTTCTTCGTTACATGAATCTAAAAGTGCATTTTCTCGCTCAAGTAGGGAAATATTCGTTTTAATTTGAGATATATTTCTAGTTGTATCTTCTATTAATACGGGAGTTGAGCTTTGGGTTAAAGAAACACGTGCACATGCAGTATCAAGCAAACTTACTGATTTATCGGGTAGTTGTCTTGCTGTTATATATCGACTTGATAATTTAACTGAGTCTACAATAGCTTCATCTAAAATCCTGACGCCATGATGTTTTTGTAGAACAACTGATATGGCTCTCATCATATTAATTGCTTTTTCTTCATCAGGTTCTTCAATTTTTACAACTTGAAAACGTCTTGTTAAGGCAGCATCGCGTTCGAAGTATTTTTTATATTCAGACCATGTTGTAGCTGCAATAGTACGCAATTCACCTCGAGCTAATGCAGGCTTAAGTATATTTGCAGCATCTCCTTGTCCTTCTTTACCACCAGCACCAATCATTGTATGTGCTTCATCTATAAAGAGTACTATTGGTTCAGGGGATGATTTAACCTCATTAATAACGGATTTTAATCTATTTTCAAATTCACCTTTTACACTAGCGCCTGCTTGTAATAAAGCTAAGTCTAAACTGAGAATGGATATATTTTTTAGGGATTCAGGTACATCTCCTGATGCAATGCGTAATGCAAAGCCCTCAACAACTGCAGTTTTTCCAACGCCAGCCTCACCAGTAAGAATGGGGTTGTTTTGTCTTCTTCTAATTAGAATATCAATAATCTGACGTATTTCTTTATCACGTCCAAGAACATCATCAATTTCTCCATTTCGAGCAGCTTCTGTTAAGTTTATTGTGAATTTTTCTAAAGAAGGCGAGGTTGTATTTGATTGATTGATAGGTGTTGAATTGAGTTCAGTATTTGTTTGTAATATTTCTTTTGACTCTGCCGTACTACCAACAATTTGACTAATGGCATCTCTTAAAGTATCAGGTGATATTTTGCTTAATTCACCTGATAATAAATTTGGTGACAAATTTATATTATCATCAAGCATCATCGCTCCAAGTAAGTGAGCTGATGTTGCTGTTTGATGTTGATAATCTATTGAAGCTAGAATCCAGGCACTTTTGGAGAGATCTACAATTGATGGTGATAGAGCAGGGGCTCTAGTATTACCTATTTTCAAATATTCTAATTCTTGATTTAGTTGTTGTGCTAATTTTCCAGGATCGATATCAAATACTTCAAATATTGCCAGAATGTCACTATTTTGAATTTCAAGGAGTTTAATAAACCAATGTTCTATTTCAACATTATAATTTTGACGTGACAGGCAAAACCCAGCTGCTCCTTCTAATGCTTTTTGACATGGTATATTAAGCTTACCAACGAGTGATTTTAAATTGATAGTGATCATTATTAGTCCTTTATTATAGTCTTGCTGGAGAGACAACAAGATTCACAGTGTCGTCTAGATTCGTGCGAACATCAGTCCTTGTTAGCCATGAATTCCACCCTATAATAGGTGCTAAATTTCTATTTAGTACCAGCTTGTTTGGTATATCCTTATTCTTAATTTTAATTATGAAGTCGTAATCACACTCGATACCAGTATAAAATCGGACAACTTCATTAAGTGCTTTTAGGGTGTTTGTTCCAGGTGAAAATCTTTTAAGCTGATTTGAATCAACCGGCCCTAATACAATGTGAATTTTTCCTTGAGAAAACCATCCTTTTTTACCAAGAATTACAGAGTGTCCTAATGAAGCATTTTGGCCTTTTGGCAAAGTCTTTGAGGTTAGCCTAGTGCGTACGTCATCTATTAGTTCTTGCCACTGACCTACAAATTCTTCAATTTTCACAGGGATTGAAAAATGATTTTCCAATATCTGCTTCAATCCGGATGAAGTTTTAACTTGCTGTGAGAAAAGACCGCTATAATATAATAACGATTCGTCATCTGTATAAAGCCTATTCCGTAGACTTTTTGTCCCTAAGCCAATAAGGGAGAGTAGGGCTTGTGTAAAAATATCATTATCATTGTTTGATTGTTTTAAACGATTCCTCTCATATTCAATGGGTAGATGATACTTAACAGACGCTTGGTAAAATAACGAAATAGTTCGATGATTAAATAAGTCGAAAAAGTTGACGAGTGATAAATCTTTTTGTTTCAGTCTCTGCTCTATCAACTCTGTATAATGGTATGGCAGTACGCCTGAGGCACCTGTTAATCCTAATAAATTCACTAAAATATGCCATTGCTCAGGATTGTTTTTTTTAGGTTCATTGTAAATGGAATTTAAATCTGACGGGAAAAACTCCATTCGTTGATTAGTATGAAATCGAATAATTTCTGTAGAAGGTGGGTTAAATTTAGCAACAGAATTAGTTGGGTTATCTTTACCTACTTTCGATTTGTAGGCACTACTACGCTCTAACAAACGAACAGCCTGAATAAAACTATACTCAGGTGTTCTATCAATTAGTGTTTGCGTTATAGAAGTACTTTCTTTCCTGCGCGCGGATGACATTTTTTCAGATAACCTTCTTTATTTTTTAATTTAACTAGTACGCGAGTAAATGAATTGATTGAACAGTAAAGCCCAAAAAAATGTTCCAATACACTCGCGAATAAATAACTGCTACTTCCTGCTAACTGGGTGTCATCTAAAACTATTTTAACTTCAATGCCGCGACATAGGGCTGTTCTACCATCAATATTTAATGGAGCACTAATAGGTTTTGCATTTACACTTATAATTGATGAGACTATCCCTCGGTTTACTGCTGAATTTGTAAAGTCATACAATCTCAATATTTCTTTTAGAGACTCAGTTGCATTATCTCTACCCGTTATCGATAGATGATTTAAGTTTAAATGAGATAATAATCTCCAGCGGGCTTTATCTCTAAGTGGTGGCTGTACGGTTGCTGTAGGTTTGTTTATGCATTGAATGTTTGTGCACGGAGGAGATATTTCTACTGCTTGTAGATTAGGTTGATCGTTATTAAATGGTAGTTTAGAGGGTTGATTTCTGTTACTGCAAGTTGTATCTATTAACAAAACCCTGTCATCTGATTTGTTTGGATTGAAATTAAGGTCTACTGGACTTATAAAAACATCCGTCCCTTCATCACGATAAAAATCATTCATTTTTGCATTACGTCGAGATGCAAACCAAAAAGAATGGTGATCTTCATCCTGATATTCATGCTTCAGGCCATAAATCGGATGAAATTCACTGTGTTTTCCTGCAGAGTTTGTTGCGGTAACTTTGTCAATTGAGTACACCTCAAATCCATCAGGTCGGCGTATATCCGGGATAATTTGATAATCTTTGTTTGTGTGATCTAATTTAATTGGATCTGTTTTATGCTTAAATAAATTTACTGCTGGGGTACATCCCGTTAAGAATGTATTGGAATTTATATTATGTTCAAGTTCAATATCGGACGAGCTTAGATATACATATATTACAATTTCGTTAGTTTCTTTTTTGGATAATGCACCCTTAATATTGTGAAAATCTATAAACATAAATTTTTCTGGAAAAACGAAGTATTCAGTTAGTATCCTATATCCAGTAAATGATGACGCTGGATAAGGCAATATGCCTTCGTCATCATCAAAACCAACTTCTCGAATACAATCATTCCCGATAAAAATTGGATTAGTATCATCATCAGATTCAGCTAAAACAACATTTATGCAATTATTTAAAAGCAATTCATAGAGAGGATGTATATGCTGAGTTTGGCCCTTTAGGTGAAACCTTAATTTGTCTGGGCTTATTTCAGAAAATAAGATATCAGTCGAAAATGTAGATAACGAAATTCTTAGTACGCTTTCTGCCCCTTGTATATTCGATGAACCAGGTGTAACAAACGGCCTGCCCAACATACTTGCATCTGACACTTTAATTGGAAGTAATTCTGTAGGATATACCGTTGTAAAATGACAACGTTCTCCTTTGAAAAGCTCCGTCTCTAATAATGTATTTTTTGGGATGTTATAATTAGAATCTAACTGTTCTTCATCTGCATTAAAATTAATGATAGTCATAGATGGTATAGGACGTTGATAATGAGGAAACAGTACATTTAATAATGAATCACTAATCTCGGGTAAGTCATCATCAAGTTTATGGTGTATTCGAGCATTCATATACGCAAAGCTTTCTATCAACCGTGAAACATGTGGATCTTCAATGGTGTCAGTATTTACACCAAGTCGTCCTGCAATTTTCGGCTGTTCTTTTGAAAACTCACTGCCTAGCTGTCTAATAAAGGCTAGTTCTTTTTCAAAGTAGGGTAGTAATTCGTCAGCCATTACCAATCTCTTTAACATTTATAGAGCGTGTAACGGGATCTAGAATTGAATCAAAAATAATAACTTCTGGATAAGGGTCAGCATAAAGTGTTGCATCAATTCTAAATCGAAGTGTTCTTTCAAGGCTTTCACTATTATCTAGATACGATATGGTTAAGCTCTTAAATCTTGGCTCATATTCGCGAAGCATCGATTCAAAAGTTTGAATGAATTGTTGCTTTTTATCTATGTCTGACATATTGATAGTAGCAAGATCGGGTAAACCATAATTTAGTAAGGAAGACTCAAGTTCAGTATATTCTTCTGATGGTTCCATAATTCTAAAGCGAGTATTCAATAATGATTCTAAATCTCGTCTGACACTATTTCGTAAGTTTTTTAATTTATGATATTTATTTGTATCATGATCAATTAGCGATAATGGATCATTATCTATTAAGCGATCTAATATCGATGCGCGCAACTTCTTCTTTTTGTCAATTGTTAAAGTCATATGTACTAACCAGACTTTAACAGTTCAGTTGCTAATTCGAGCTCAGATACCATTTGGTCAAGTTGATAGTGAGGTTTTATGTGTATAACACATAAAAACTGACCCGGTTTTTCAGGGTGATCCTTAACCTTAACGGAGGCTTCTCTAAGAGGATAGCGAGCTTGTTCTTCCCATTCTAAATCTTCACGACCAGTCGTGTATTTATGAAGCCAATTCTGAATGTATTCTTCTACACTCTGAGACGTTTGAAAGGAGCCAATCTTGTCTCTGAAAATAACTTTTATATAATGGGCTATTCTAGAACCACAGAGAATATGTTGTAGCATAACGGATAGTTTTGCATTTACATTTTGTTCTTTGCTTTTATTTAATTGTGGCTTATGAAGTGATTGATTATTATAAAAAGCTGCAAATGGACTGTTGTAACATTGGCATAATGGAATTAATCCTATATCACTTAATTCTTTCTCTAATGTATCGGTAATAACAGTATCGGTTATTGGTTTGTTCCATATATTGCCTTTGTCTGACTTGAAGTACTCAACAGGAGTATTCGATAATAATCCTCCACCTATATGGTTACGCACAACACCTCTAATATGTCCAAACCAACCAACATTTATAAATTCTCTAATTAAAATTGACGCGAACCCATAACAAGAGTTCATCCATAAATAATTATCGTTACAGGAATGTGAAGATGCTTCATAAAAAAATATTCCCTTATGGAAACCAGGTTTAGTATTGTAAGGTTGTCTTGCTAAGATGCGAGGCGCAGTTAAGCCAATAAATCGTGTGTCAGTCTTATCTCTTAGGCGATGCCATTTGATATATTCACTTTGGCTAAATATATTTTGAAGGTCTACTGTGGATTCAAGTTCAGTAAATTTATCAAGTCCAAATAGTTGAGGCGAAGCGTTTGCGATAAATGGGGTAAATGCAGCAGCTGCGATTTCAGCAATTCCTTCAAGGGTTAATAAATCATCATGTGGGTGTTGCTTTGATATTTGGTGACTAATTTCATAGTCTCCAATTATGACTCCAAATGGCTCACCACCTGCAATGCCATACTCATTATTATAAATTACTTGGAATAGATAGCTTTGGTCAAATTCGAGTGCTCGGTTAATATCTTTAACAATATCGTGCCATGTAATATCTAGAACTTTTATTTTAACATTTTTATTTTCTTTAGCTTCTTCTACAAGTAATGCCAATCCTCGCCAAGATGCTTCAATTTTTTGAAATTTATCACTATGTATTATTATATTTAATTGAGTATTTATTAAATTATCTATATTTGATATCGATAATTGAATTGAATTTATTATATCGACGACATTTGATATCTGGTCTGTATTACATTGATGATTCAACCAATAACTCAATGCTTTCACATGATTTTTTTCAGATAAAAATTCATGACTATTTGTAATATACGATTCCTTCTCAGTAAGAGACCGCATACTACATTCATCATCTGAATATTGTAATTTTGATTGATATCGTTGAGACGAAGATGGCACTGATATAATCCATTTATTAATGCAGGGGGGATATCATCCCCCCCAGACTAGTTTTTAACCCGTCTTTGGTATTTTAGCGACAAGTCTAAGCGATGCAGTTAATTCTTCCATTTGTAACCACGGACGCATCCACGCAACAGCATTATAAACACCTGGTTGACCGGGTATTTCTTTTACTTCAACTTGAGCTTCTGCAAATGGAAATTGAGCTTTCATTTCAGGGCTTGCACCAGGGCTTGCGTTTACATAATTGCCAATCCATCTGTTTAGCCATTCTTCTGCATCTGCTGCTTCCAAAAAGGATCCAACTTTATCTCTAGCCATAACCTTAAGAAAGTGCGCGACACGTGAAGTAGCCATAATATATGGAAGACGTGAAGAAATAGCTGCATTCGATGTAGCATCTGGATCGTCAAAAACTTTAGGCTTCTGTGTTGTCTGAGCGCCAAAAAAGACAGCGTAATCAGTATTTTTATAGTGACATAAGGGTAAAAATCCAAGTTTACTAAGCTCAGCTTCACGTCTATCTGTTATACCAATTTCAGTAGGACATTTTTGATCCATGTCACCATCGTCACTTACAAAAACATGTGATGGTAAACCTTCAACTTTACCTCCACCTTCGGCTCCCCTGATGCTAGTACACCAGCCATTTTCTGCAAATGAATGAGCAATTGTCGTACCCATTGAATAAGCTGCATTCATCCAGCAGTACTCATCATGAGCACTTTCCAAATGTTTACCTTCACTCGTGACTTGAGCTTCTTCAAAATTAAACACTTCTACAGGTTTTGTTGCTTGGCCATAGGGTAGACGGGCTAATACACGAGGCAATGTTAGAGTGACAAAACGCGCATCTTCACTGTCTCGGAAACTACGCCATGAAATATACTCAGCTGAATCAAATATTTTCTCTAAATCTCTAGGTTTAGACAGTTCAGTGTAACTATCAAAACCAAACATCGCTGGACCTGCGGCTGCAATAAATGGACAGAAACCCGCTGCTGCAATATTTGATATATTTGAAAGTAACTCAATATCATCAGGATGAGATGAGAATTCATAATCACCAATCAGTGCTGCGTATGGTTCACCACCAGCAATGCCAAATTCACTTTCATAAATTTTCTTAAATGTAGTGCTTTGATCAAATTCTGTTGCCGTAGATAAATCTTTAACAAGCTCTTTTTGACTAATGTTTAATACTCTAATTTTAAGCTGCGAACTTGTTTCAGAATTCATTACGAGGTGCTGTAAACCACGCCATGATCCTTCGATTTTTTGAAATTTTTCATTTTTCATTATAGCGGAGAGCTGTAATGATAATGCTTTATCAATGGCAGCCAATGCAGAGTTGATAGTGACGGAAAGATTCTTATTCCATTTTACCGTTCCCTTCATTGCTTCAGCAGTGAGGGTTTTAAGTAAATCTTCAGTTGTATCTTTGGGTGTTTGTTTTGTCGCGTCAATTGCTTGTTCAAGTAAACTGACTTCTAAAACATCACTATCTTCCTCTAAAAGTTGTTCTTTATCAGTCATTAGCTTTCACCTTTGTCATTGTCATTTACGCCTAGTTCGTCTGAAAAAGATGAAAGGGCATCTGAATTACTTAATATTTCTTCAAGTATGCTTTCAAGTTTGTCTGAACGATCGGCTTTAGTTAATAAATCTCGAAGTTTATTTCGAGTGTCCATTAGATTTTTTAAAGGTTCAACTTCATTGACTATTTTTTGAGGTTCAAAATCTTCCATGTTATTAAAATTTAAGTCTAACGAAAATTCACTGCCATCTTTTTCGAGTGTATTTTCAACTTTCATTTTAATACTTGGAGAAATGTTAGACATAACGTCATTGAAGTTATCTCGGTCAATTTGTGAGAACTTTCTATCTTTTAAGGCTTTTTTATTTTCGGTGTTATCCCCTGAATAATCACCCATAACGCCCATAACAAAAGGTATTTCTTTCTCTTCAACAGCACCGTTGGTTTCAACGTCGTATGTTATATGTACTCGTGGTTTACGAACTCTTTTTAGTTTATCGTGGATACTTTCAGCCATGGTTCTTTCCTTAGATTATGTGTTGTAATTATTTTATGTTTCATCAGTTACTTTTACTCCTGTTAAGGATGAATAGAGGTCTCTTGATGTACTATCGGGTATTAATTCTCCAATGAGTTCATTAAGTGGCATATTCCCCCATTTAACAGCTTTTGCTAAAATATATGATATCGGTGAATGCGGTTCAGTTCGTTTAAAAAATTCTGATATAACATGTAATTGTTGAAATGCCTCTTCTCGAGATACTACCGTGCCGTTATATACTTTATGTTTTAAACCTTCTGTATTTGAATTTTCTTCTATAGATTTCATTGCTATAACAGGGAATTTATTTTTTCCAAGATGGTTAACCGCACCTAAGCATTGCTCAAGTACAGAAATCATATTACTAGTAGGAGGGGACTCATGTGATTCACAGAGTTCATCTAAAATATTGCTGATATTTTTATATTCGCTAATACATTCGGTAATATCATCGCGTAGTTCAATATAAAAATCTTCACTCGTTATGCTTACTGCATGTTCGATATCTGTAAGTGAATAGCCTAGTCTTTCACTGCTATCAGACCTCGCATCATCGTTAGAAATTTTGTGTGCGTCTAATGCTTGTTGATACTGCCAGAAACTAAAGGGACCAGGACTATCGCCTTGAGTTATCTTTATATTTCTGATTGGAGCCATTAATACTCCCTCAGCACCTTCACCATTAAGTCCCGCTAAGGGTGCTACTCGAATTAACATTCCATCTTCGTCAGGTAGTGGATATAGATCTTTCCAATAGTTTTCGATTAGTGTGCGGGTTAATTTGAAGCAGTTTTTGAGTCCATTAAAACCATGTAGCCTAACAACAGCTTCAATATACCAACTGGAAATCTCTAAGTCTTTACTATACTTACTGATTATTTCAGGTGCGAGTACGCTAATGTTACGCCAATGATCTATTGCTTCATTGTTATTGGAATCATACATATTGCTACGTTCAGCAGCGCGTGCTGACATTCTAGCTTGCTTAATTCTTTGATATATTGAATCAGGTTTTTGATCTATACGTAGATCTAATCCAACAGGATTTTCATCTGTAATGGGTACTAGTAGTCTATCTATATCTATTTTCAGATTTGTAGTCATTGAGTAATATCCATATAAAAAAACATAAGAATTAAAAATTTAATTCATCTGCCATTCAGAGTGTCCATATGGTTGCTATTTAACCATTGATAAGCATTACTAAAACTATTTCTTGTAATTGCTATCTCACCCTTTGACTTTTATAGGGTATTTAGATAACTATGTAAAGTATAGAAACATGGAAGTGGGTTATATCTCTCAAACTCAGATAAGTTAGACTCATTAAATGAAGGTTCTTTGTTTAGTGTGCATATAATAAAAATAGTTAGCAAATAGATATATCTTTAATAATTTAAATATATTTACTTACTTAACATGGATTTAGTTGAATGTCTTTATTGATAAGCATAATCGAATTTCCGGAAAATTGTGCCGTTTCTGAATCATCAAAAACTTTTGGTGAGCAGGGAGGGACGATAGGGCGAAGTGTTGATAATTACTGGGTGTTGAGTGATCCTGATTGTTTTTTGTCCTCTCGTCATAGTGAAATAGAGTTTGAAGGTGGACATTATATTTTAACGGATATAAGCACAAACGGTACATTTTTAAACGGTTCGCGTGAACCAATGGGGAAAGGAAACAAGGTTCAACTTCAAGATGGTGACGAAATTGAGTTAAGTGATTATAAATTTTCGATTAAACTTTTGCAGTCTAATCCTATAATCAATAATGAAGACCCATTTTCAAACGATGATATTTTAAATGATAATGCATCTCAATCTAGTTTTATGTCAACGGATCCATTTTCTACAGGTGAAATAGAATCGGTAGAATCCCTCCTTAACTCAGAGTCTCAAATTATAGATCCATTAGTTGCTTTAGATAACATTCATTCTGAAAGCAATCAATCAGTTTTCAACTCTGATTTCAGTAATTCACAAGCTAGCCAATCAGATCAATCACATCTTTTAGGTCAATCACTTATTTGGCCTAAAACAACTTTAGAGGAAAACGTGATCCCAGATGGTTGGGATATGGATGAAGATATAGGGATTCTTGAAGAAGTAGTAAAGCCTAAAAGTAATACGATGGTTGATGCGGGTGTTATTGTTAATTTGCGTAGTGAAAATTTAGAATTAAAAAAGGAATTGAATCATCTTCGTAAATTAAAAGAAGAAAATATAAGAATGCAGTCTGATATTAAAAGAATAAAGAAACAATTCCTGGCGTATCAAAAAAATAACAAGGTCACTCATCATGATTCTGTATCTACTACGGTAGATACGACGATGGATACTACAATGATTGCGGCAATGGGTTTGCCAACAAGTAACTTAACTAAAAGTCAGATATTAGCTATTAACCGTGTTGCAGGCGAAATGATTAAGAAAACAGTCGCTGGAATGATGCAAGTGTTAACTTCAAGGAATAGTATAAAAAATGAGTTTCGAATGAACGTAACTACAATCCAACCCGTTGAAAATAATCCATTAAAATTTTCTGCAAATGTAAGTGACGCATTAGAAAATATGTTTCTAAAATCTGGAAGTTCTTATAAAAAGCCTATAGAAGCCGTTACTGATGGATTTCACGGAATTGCTGAGCACCAAGTTGCAATTATTGCCGGTATGCGTGCTGCTTTTAAAGGTTCTATTAAGAGATTTGATCCTAATTTTCTAGTTAAACGGTTTGATAGACAACAGTCAGGTTACTTGAAATATAATCTGCTATTCAAGAAAACAAGAAACTGGAATCAATTTGTGAATTATTATAACGACCTTGTTAATGACATGGATAATTCTTTTCAGTATTTATTCGGTGATGATTTTGTTAAGGCTTACGAAGAACAATTGAAAAGCTTGGTTATTTCCAGAAAATCAAAAAAGGTCAACTAATGAAAAATATAAACATCCTAAAAATATCACTATCTGTAATGCTCTTGATTTCTATATCGTCATGTTCATCTTTAAATGGATGGGTTGGTGAGAAATTGGGTTTTGATACTGATTTAACACTTAGATTAAAAGTAGATGCTGATATAAATCCAGATGATAAAAAGCAACCATCACCTTTGTTTGTTCGTTTGTATGAATTAAAAGAAGTAAAAATGTTTAAACGGGCGGATTTTATTGGTTTGTATGAACGAGACAAAGAAGTTTTAGGTTCTGATTTTATTGCTAAACAAGAACTGAAACGTATTATCCCAGGAGAAAGTCGGGAGCAGAAATTTGTTTTAAGTAAAGATACTCGTTACGTGGCAATATATGCTGAGTTTTTAGATTATACAGCAGCCAAATATAAAATAATAATGCCGGTTGTTGCTAGTAATGTTGTAGCTACTTCAAAAACAATTCAGATTAGTGGCAATGTATTAAAGCTAATAGACGATTAATTGAAAGTAATTTAAATAATAATATAGTGAATAAAAAATGTCTTTAGAAAGTAAAATACTATGGTATGAGGGTATGTTTTTAAGCCCTCAACATTTCCAACAGCAAGAACGTTATATGGAGCGGTTTGTTGAAAGCAAATGCCTGGCTTATGGTGCTTATGGGTGGGGTTTACAAGAATATGAATTAGATCAACAACTCCTTAAGCTCGGAAAACTTAGTGTTATACACTCTAAGGGTGTTTTTCCTGATGGTACGCCTTTCAATTTTCCTGATGTCGATGCAGCTCCACCTGTGATTGATATATCTGAAAATATACATGATGAAATAGTATACCTAGGTATTCCTGTTAAGAGACCTGGTGCTATGGATGTTACATCAGAATCAGGTAATCAAGGTCTCGCAAGATACTATTCTTTTGAGCACGATATTAGAGATGTTTCGACTGAAAGTGGTCAAAATATGTCTTTGGACGTTGGAAAGCTTCGTATTAGACTTTTGCTAGAATCTGATGACCGTAGTGGATATGCTTGTATTGGTATTACAAAAATATCTGAATCACGAGAAGATAAAAATATACTACTGGATGACCAATACATACCTACATGTGTTGATACTTCAGTATCTCAAAAAGTTGACGGTTTTATTTCTGAGCTTGTAGGATTGCTTCATCATCGAGCAGAGGCTATTGCTGGCCGGCTTGCAGATGCAAATCGAGGTGGTACAGCTGAAGTTGCTGATTATATGATGTTGCAGCTTATTAATAGAATAGAGCCTTTGTGCTTACATCTGTCTCATATGCAAAGCCTTCACCCAATTGATTTATATAAAGAATTAATTCAAATAGTCGGTGAATTATCGACATTTGTTTCTACACAAAAAAGGCCTCCATTACTTCCTGTATATTTGCACGAAGATCTTCAAACTACATTCTTACCTATCATGGATTCATTACGTGGTGGCTTGAGTATGGTATATGAGCAAACAGCTGTGTCGTTAAACCTTGTTGAAAAGAAATATGGTATACGTGTTGCTCAAATATCAGATCGTTCTCTTATTGGTAATTCAATGTTTGTGCTGGCAGCTCGAGCTGATGTTAAGGCTACAAGTTTACAAACAGGATTAGCTGCACAATTAAAAATAGCCTCTGTTGAAAGAATACGACAATTGGTAAATGCAGGAATGACAGGTATACCTATAAAAGTCTTACCGGTTGCGCCAAGACAAATTCCTTTTCATTCCGGATATACATATTTTGAACTGGATAGACAAAGTCCTCTTTGGAAGGAATTGCAAAAGTCTGGAGGAATAGCGATGCATGTAGGTGGTGACTTCCCAGGATTGGAATTAGAGTTTTGGGCCATTAGACAATAAAAAATAAAAGGAGTAGGTCATGTCATCTAACGACTTTGACTCACAATCAGACAGGACTGTCTTTCGTCAACCTTCCGTCAAAAGTGATCGGACGGTTGTAAAACCATCTCCCGGTGGTCGTTCTAAACCAATAAATCCAAATATGGGTTCAAAACCACCTGAGTCAATACAACAGGCACATGCATACCAACATGATAATGGCATTAACTATTTTAAAACAACGCATGGTTTAAATCCTTTAGTAAATTCAGCATCAACATTGATTGCTGTATTTGAAAAGACTAAACAAGCGGTAAGTCATCCTGATATAGGGGGTTTACATCAACGATTAGTAAGTGAAATAAAGTCGTTTGAAATCAGATCTAAAGAGCAAGGAATACCGTCAGAAATCGTTCTCTCTGCACGATATATTTTATGCACAATTCTAGATGAAGCAGTATTAAATACTCCTTGGGGTTGTGAAAGTGCATGGCACCAAAGGTCACTCCTAAGTATTTTTCATAATGAAACATCGGGAGGAGACAAGTTTTTTATTTTGATTGACCGTTTTAGACAATCGCCTTCTGAAAATATAGATATTATTGAGTTGTTTTATATTTGTCTTAGTGTGGGTTTCGAAGGTAAGTATCGTTTAAGTCCTCGAGGGAAAGAGAGTATAGAAAACATACGAGGGGAGCTATTCAGTATTATTAGGCATCATCGAGGTGAATATGAACGTGCACTGTCATCTAGTTGGCAAGGGATAGGTAAGTTTAATAACTCTTTAGTACATTATATTCCATTATGGGTTGTTATGAGTATTGTGGGAATGGTTCTTATAACGAGCTATTCCGGTTTCCGTTATTGGCTCTATGATTCATCGATACCTGTCGTCTCAAATTTAGAGAGAATAGTTAAAGTGCAAACATCTAATAATATTAAGGTCGGCAATATTAAGGCCAAGAACATTAAGTTTTTTAAATGATTTATATCGAGATAATGTAAATGAAAAGTATTGCCAATTTCTTTAAAAATAAAATTGTAATTTCAATCATTGGGTTAATATCTCTATCGATAATTTTATGGTTTATTGGGCCGGCTATTAAGTTTGGTGATAATAATGTTGCGCCTTTAGGAAGCGAGGTTGCAAGATTAATTCTTATTCTAATAATTGTAACCTCGTGGGGTATTAGTAATTTATTTAGTAAAAAGAAGTCTGATAAGAATAACAAAGAATTTGTATCTGATATTCAAGAAAATAGAGATTCTAGTACTTCTGCATCTACTCAGTCATCACAAGAAGTTGTTTTGTTAGAAAAGCGATTTTCTGAGGCATTGTTAACGTTAAAGAAATTGAAGTTTTCAGGGCAAGGTACAAAAAAAGCACTTTACGAATTACCTTGGTACATTATTATTGGCCCTCCTGGATCAGGAAAAACAACGGCACTCATTAATTCAAGCTTAGACTTTCCTTTAGCAAAACAATATGGTGAAGGAGCGCTTAAAGGTGTCGGAGGAACACGGAACTGTGATTGGTGGTTTACAAATGAAGCAGTATTAATTGATACCGCAGGTCGCTATACAACACAAGATAGTCATAGAGTTGTTGATAGTAAGGCATGGGAGGGTTTTTTAAATTTACTTAAAAAGAATCGACGACGACGTCCGATTAATGGCGCTATTATTGCGATTAGTCTTTACGATCTTTTGTTTCAAACTGAGGAAGAACGTATCCAACATGCTAAAACGATACGGATTAGAATTGATGAGTTAATGGATAAATTGGAAGTGAGATTTCCAATTTACCTAATGTTTACAAAAACAGATATGGTATCAGGTTTTTCTGAATATTTCGAAGATTTAGGTAAAGATGAACGTGAACAAGTGTGGGGGGTAACTTTACCAAATGCGCCAAATTCAACTGATGAACCTGATTTTGAATTTTTAAACGATGAGTTTAATAAGTTAATTGCCAATCTATATGAACGAGTACTATGGCGTGTTCAGCAGGAAACTGATGTAAATCGAAGAACTGTAATTAAAGATTTTCCTCAGCAAATGGAAAACCTTAAGTCTATTATTGATGATTTTATTAGTCAGACATTTTCTAAAAGTCGATATCACTTTCAACCGTATTTAAGAGGTGTATACCTTACGAGTGGTACTCAAGATGGCACCCCTATTGATAGGTTAATGACGTCTGTTTCATCAAATTTTGGATTTTCTAGAGAAGATGGTTACTCAGCAACACAACAAGGAAAAAGTTTTTTTCTAGGTAATTTATTTAAATACATTATCTTTCCTGAATCTGAGTTAGTTGGTTCAAATCGTCATTACGAAAAACTCTTTCGTTGGGTTCAACATATAAGTTATGCTTCAATTGTAGCGATTGGGATTTCACTAATTGTTGTATGGCTAGGAAGTATGACGCGTAATGAAATGTTTATGTCTGAAGTACAAGGGCATGTATCAGATTTCAATCGCGTGAACTCTCGGGTTAATACTTGGGATAATGATCTTCGTAAAATATTGCCTGCTTTAAATTCGTTAGCTAAAGCTAGTCGGGTATATGACCAAGAAGAGCACCCATGGTTATCTGGCATGGGACTATATGATGGTAATGTTGATTTAACAGCTAATAGAGCATACGAGTCGCAGCTAAAAGCATTGTTTTTACCGAGGTTAATTAAGGAATTAGAATCATTTATTAAACAAGGTCATCGTGGTGGTGATTTATATAATACTTTTCGAACGTATATGATGTTTAGTAAATTAGAGTATTTAGATAAAAAAATTATTTTAGATTGGTTTAAATCAAATTGGAAAAAGAGATTAAACAGAGATGCCTCGGTAAGAAAAGAACTTGAAGAGCATCTTGTTTATTTATTGTCTTTAGAGTTACAAAAGACAACTCTAAATAATACTTTAATATCTCAAACAAGGTCGCTTTTACTACGAATTCCTGTATCAAAGCGTATTTATAGTCGCATAAAAGCAAAACCTGAATATGCTGGTAATATTGATTTGTTAAATCAAATTGGTGAATCTGTTCGTTCAGCATATAAAATTGGCAATGGTGATTCTACGCGCGGCTTGGTTGTTCCATATCTTTTTACTAAAGAGGTATACAGTAATATTGACTTCTCAGTTAAATCACCTGTAATTTCAGATATCGTTAATGAGCATTGGGTTTTATCAGATAATAAATCATCTCAAGTGGATTTTATTAAAGATGATTTAGACGAGATTAGTAGAAAAGTAAAAGAACATTATTTGGCTGATTATTCAAAATATTGGTCAGATATATTAGCTAAACTAAATATTTCCGATTTTTTAAATTTAAAACAATCTAATGATATATTAGCAAGTTTTACTGACCCTGTTTATTCTCCATTGATATCGGTTTTACAAGTTATAAAAGAAAATACACAATTAACACCCCCCTTAGTAAATAATTTATTAAACGATAAACTGGGTGATAAAAAAGAAAAATCACCTATTCTTACTAAACGTTTTGATGGTAATCGTGTAGATAAGCAGTTCCGAGAACTAAACTCATTGCTACATGAATCAACTAAAAAGATGCCGGCAATTAATGTGGTTCTACAAAAAATTCAACAACTACGTGATTTTGTTGGTGAAATTTCTATTTCGCCAGATCCATCAAAACAATCGTTTGAAGTGGCTAAAACTCGATTTTCAAGTGGTGCAGGAAATGCTATTACGTCGCTACGTGTTTTTGCAAAATCTTCACCGCAACCAGTTAAAAGATGGTTAACAACAATAGCTGATCAGTCCTGGAAAGTAGTTTTAAGGTCTGCCCATTATCATGTTAATACTGAATGGAAATCTAAAGTATATAAAGTTTATCAACAAGGTTTAATCGGCAGATATCCTTTATCTAAGACATCTAATAATGAATTAGCAATATTAGATTTCAGTGAGTTTTTTAAACCTAAGGGTACAGTTGATATGTTTTTTAATGACTTCTTAAAGCCTTTTGTAAATACTAAGAGAGGTTGGTCGAATAAAGTTGTAGACAATAGAAGTCTTGGTTTTTCACGTAAGACAATATCTCAGGTAAGAAAGGCGCAGCAGATTAAAAATATTTATTTTCGAAATAACCCTGAAGTTCCAAGTGTTAGGTTTCAATTAAAACCCTTTAAAATGGGCAAGAAAGACGCTCGTTTCACCTTAGAGTTGGGTGGCAAGCGTATAGTCTATAATCATGGGCCGAAATTTTGGAAGACAGTAACTTGGACAGGTGATGACGAACAATCTAGAACAAGAATAATATTTGAAGACCTAAATGAAAATACTCATATAAAAGTTTTCGATGGAAGTTGGGCTTGGTTTAAATTACAAGATCAATCTAGACTAATAAAAACTAAAAACTCAAATACATTCTATGTTAACTATAGTGTTAAACCAGATAACACAGCAGATGGCATTGTTACTGCAAATAATCAACATAGTATTACATTTCAGATTAAAGCTAAAAGCGTTAATAATCCATTCAACCGTAATTTATTAAGATCATTCAAAGTGTCAGAAAGAATATGATTGAAGCTGAATACGAATCTGGAATATTTGGAAAATTGCCAGCTCATGGCGATTTCATCCATAGGTCATTAACGCCAGAATTTATCTCTATCTGGGATGATTGGTTACAACACTATATAGCTGGATCGCAAGAACAAATAGGAGATTCGTGGATTGATCTCTACTTAACCAGTCCTATATGGAGATTTATGTTGTCTGAGGGATGTATCGACTCAAACTCGTGGGCCGGACTCATGTTACCTAGTGTTGATAAGGTAGGTAGATATTTTCCTATTTCTATCCTAACCAAATTACCTCGCAATGTATGTTCTTTAGAATTTCTTTTGTCTAATAATGAATGGTTAAATGAGGTAGAGAGTATTACATTGAATGCATTAGAAACTGATTTAGAGGTTGATGAACTACTAAATAAAATTAATAAAGTGGGGATATTCTATAACTCTATTTATAGTAAACAAGGAGTTCTTTCAAATAGTGATCCTGTTGTTATTAAAATGGATTTTGAGGAGCAGCAACCCTCGTCAGTCTCAGATTATATGTTAGATACAATATTGCAGAAGTCAGTGTCGAGTTATAGTGCTTGGTCAACTCAAGGATCTGAACATGTTTCCCCAAGTGTCTTTTATTCACAAGGACTGCCTTCAATTAATGGAATAGCCGGTATGTTAAATGGTAAATGGATCTGGCAAGAACCCTTTACTATTAACACAGCGTAAGTAGTTAAGTTATGAATGACATTACAATGCGTAGAGAAATAAATTGGCTTTCCTCATCTAAAACAGATGTTGGCTGCTCAAGAGATATTAATGAAGATTGTATTTTCGAAGATAGTTCTCTTGGTCTGTGGGCTATTGCTGATGGGATGGGTGGTTATGAAGCTGGTGAAATTGCAAGTAAAATGGTCGTGGATGCATTGTCTGAAGTGAAAAATGAAAATTCTTTTGCTTTGTTTATTGATAGTCTCGAAGATAAAATTATTGAAGTTAATAAAGCGATCAAAGAATATTCAGATGTGTTGTGCAATCACAAGACAATGGGGAGTACGCTAGTTACTCTTGCAATACGTGGGAAATTAGGTGCATGCTTATGGGCTGGAGATTCTCGTTTGTATAGATTTCGCAACAATGAACTTCAACAATTATCCAGAGATCATAGTCATGTTGAAGAATTAATTCAGCAGGGATTTTTGAATCGTGAAGATGCCTCTTCACATCCTGAAGCTAATGTTATCACACGTGCAGTAGGCGCATGTGAAGACATATTTTTGTCTATTAATGTATTTAACACCCAAATTGGAGACACATATCTTCTCTGTAGTGATGGCCTTTATAATTCAGTATGTGAAGATGAAATAATTTATTATTTAATAGATGAAGATATCGAAAAATGTTCTCAAAAATTATTGGAATTATCCCTTGAAAATGAAGCTAAAGATAATGTCTCAATAATTGTAATTAGAGGTGAACCTAAAAAAGTTACTGCTGATAAACAATTCGAACAAGAAAAATCTAATGAATAGAGTAGATAATAAAACATTCATTAGAAAACAGCTAGAAACTGATTTACCTTCAGAATCAGGTCATACACGTATTCGTAAATCAAATAACCCGTCTCAGAATTCTCGTAAAGATCAAACAAAATTTAAGATGGATCAAAGTAATTCAGACACAAGAATATCTCATCAAAGGGCTAAAGCTACAAAGAGTCATGCGTATACATTAGATAAGCAAAGTAATGGACATCACGGTGTCCTTAAGGGACGGTTTATATTAGCTAATGTCATTGGTTCTGGTGGAATGGGGGTGGTATATAAAGCAAAAGATTTACTGAAGGTTGAGGCGAAAGACCGAGATCCTTATGTTGCTATAAAAGTACTTAGTGAAGAATTTAAATCCCATCCTGAAGCCTTCATATCATTACAACGTGAATCACGAAAATCACAAAGAATAGCGCATCCAAACATAGTAAATGTCTTCGATTTTGATCGGGATGGTGATGTCGTCTTTATGACAATGGAATTTATGGATGGTAGGCCATTAGACCGAATAATACGCCAATACACATCAACAGGATTACCTACAGAAGATGCATGGCGTATTATAAAATCTATATGTTCGGCACTGATTCATGCGCATGGTATGAATATTATCCATTCAGATTTCAAGCCTGGTAATATTTTTGTTACTAAATCGGGAATTACTAAAGTATTTGATTTCGGTATTGCAAGAGCTGTCGCTAAAGTCAAAGGATATGATGGAAAAGAAGAAGATAGAACTGTATTTGATGCTGGTAATTTGGGTGCTCTAACTCCTGCTTATGCAAGTTTAGAAATGTTAGAAGGTGAAAAACCAGATGCCCGAGATGATATTTATGCCCTTGGCTGTATTGCTTACGAGTGCTTTACTGGTAAACACCCATTCAATAGAGTTCCCGCAGATGAGGCGTTACGCCAAGGATTATCCCCAAAGCGTATAAGTAATATATCGAAACGTCAATGGAATGCAATAAAAAAATCTTTAGCTTTTAAGCGTGAAGACAGACTTTCTTCAGTTCAGGATTTCTTAACTCAGGTCACTAAACAAACTAAAAAAAATATTGCTATTCCTTTCTTAGTTGTGTTGATTTGTGTTTTGTTAGCTGTAGGATATTATGAAATCAAAAAAAATAATAGTCAGGGCCTATCAGAATCTGAAATTCGAAGCAAAGTTCAATTTGAATTACAATTAAACTTTCATAAAAATACAATTGAAAATTTAATTGTAAGTCCAGAATTTACTATTAGTTGGGAAGAGCAATTGTGGCGTCAATATTCTGGCTTGAATAAAATGTTGGTAAATATAGATAAATTATTTTCAAAAGAAGATAGTCGTAACATATTTTTATGGAAAGCAAATATAACAACTGAAATATACACTTTGTATATAAAGGCTATTCAAAAAGAAAGACATAAAAATAAGTTTAAAGTGGCTTTAATGTTAATTGAAAATGCAAAGCGTTATACAAATAATTTCCAAGAGTTAGAATACGAAAGTAAACTTGTGTATGAAGGAATAAATAATTTTAAATCGAATAATATTTTAAAAGAAAGATCTACTTCAAATAAATCATTTAGGAAAAATAAAGTAAGACGCAGCGTAAAGAAAAGAGTGGAAATGTTTAATATTGCCTTAAATAATGTAAATCAACAATTGCGTTGCCAGTCTAAACTTAATATGCGTAATATTGATGTCGCAATAAAGAAATTAAAATCCTATAACAATCGTAGATATAATCGCCTGAAGCCTAAAATTATATCCAGGCTTGCATCATGCATAACCGAATTAGGTAAAGCATTCCCTAAAAAAGCGTATGAATACAAAAAATATGCAATGCGAATATTTAACAAAAATAAGATCATAGTGGCAATTCAGATCTCACCTAGAGATCCTTGTAATGTATCAATTGCTGGCCTGGGAGCTCGCGGTAAACGTACTGTGTGCAGGGATAAGTTTAAGGGGAGTTCAAATTCAAGCCCGGATCTTATTGTTGTGTACGGTAATAACAATATAAATACATTTGCCATAAGCAAATATGAAGTATCAATAAACGAATTAAACCTATTTTGTAAAGAATCATCTTTATGTATACCAATTTCGAATAGAAAACCTACTCTTCCAGTTACCAATATTAGCTTTAAGGTTGTTAAAGCGTATATTAAGTGGTTATCTAAAAAGACTGGCAAAAGGTACAGAATTCCATCAAAAAATGAATGGCTATATGCAGCAACGGCAAATAAAAAAACACTTGATCCAAATAGAAATTGTTATTTACGAACACGTGGTATTGAGAAGGGTGAGAAGCTATTTGCTTCGAATGTAGGAATTCCTAACAGTTGGGGGATGGTTAATTATATTGGGAATGCTCGTGAGTGGGTATTTGCTAAAGGTAGAGAATTGCAAGCAGTTGGCGGATCGTATAATTCACCAATGCATGATTGTAATTTTTCTACAAATAAAAAGTCGAATGGAATTGCCGATAAATACACTGGGTTTCGTTTGGTTCGTGAGGTAAAGAATTGAAATGTGTAACTTAGATGATTCATCTGAAATCATAGATCTTTCAGATGATTATGCAAATAATCTTATTGGTTTCTTTGAATATCGTACTAAGAGGAAAGATATTCTTATGCAACTGGATAAGAAATTTAATCAGGTTGAAATTAATACAATTAATTCTGATGATAAGCCTATTTCATTTTCTGAGAGAAAAAACGAAACAAATAAATGTGATGAAGGCACTGGGGAAGTAAAAGATTCGAATGAACCTGACGTTTTGGACAGCGACATGCATACAAGTGACTTTAATAAGACTGTTACTGCAGATTTAAATGATGAATATTAAATTATATATTGTTTCTTTTTTACTTAGTATCAATATAACTTGATATTTGCAATGTGTGTCTATGGATGTATTCCTCATTTCGCATTCAATTAATATGGTAGTATAAATAAAACGGAAATTAATTTTATTCTTAAGGAGGAGTGTGAAATGGAGATTGTTAAATTTTTCCAAACTGGAGGACCATTTATGTATCCAATTCTTATTGTTTTGGGTGTTGGTCTTTCCATTGCAATTGAACGATATTTCTTTTTATCTTCAACATTTAGACAAACAAATAAAGTGTGGTCTCAATTAAAGCCAATGCTTAAAGCAAATGACTTTCAACGAGCACATCAGTTTACTCATAAAAATAAGACGCCATTAGCGGTAGTCTTAAACTATGGCTTTGCTAGAAAACGAACAAAAGCAAATCGAGACCTAGTTGAATCTGCTTTTGAGGCAGGAATAATGGAGGTGATGCCTGATTTAGAGCAACGAACTCATTATTTAGCGACTTTCGCAAACGTTGCTACATTATTAGGTTTGCTAGGTACAATTATAGGGTTGATACAAGCATTTACAGCAGTTGCAGGTGCAGAAGCTGCCGCTAAAGCCGATTTACTTTCAGCGAGTATATCTGTTGCTATGAACACGACTGCATTTGGTCTTGTGGTAGCAATCCCTCTAATTTTAACATCATCCTTTCTTAATAATAAAACAGCTAGATTAGTTGAGGTTTTAGAAATGTCTGCGGTCAAATGTCTTAACATTATGGATGATATAAGTGTACAAAATTAAAATAAGATCATAACTATGAAAAAACGTAGTAAGAAATTAAAACAAGAAGCTGTAGAAATGGATATTACCGCCTTTATGAATTTAATGGTTATATTAATCCCATTTCTCCTAATAACGGCTGTTTTTTCTAGATTAACAGTATTAGAGCTTAATCTGCCACCAATTAATTCAGTATCAGATTCTAAAGAGAAAGTTAAATTACAGCTTGAACTTGTTGTTAGAGAAACTGAATTTTATATTCAAGATGCTAATTTAGGCATAATTAGGAAGTTTTCACGAACGGCAGATAATACTAACTGGAAACTATTTACTGATGTTTTAGTCGAAATAAAAACACGTTTTCCTAACGAAAAGAATATAACATTATTATTGGATAAAAAAATTGAATATAAAACTCTTATTAATGTAATGGATAGAGTTCGTTCTGCTGAGGTTATTCAATTCACCTCAGTTGAGGTTGTAGAGCTATTCCCAAATATTTCTATAGGTGATGCAGCAGAGTTTTTACCTGATACAGTGGCATCTAAAGGGGAATCATAGTGAGTCTAAGTTATAGTGAACGAAGAATGGCGCGATATAATAAATTTAGAAAAAAGTCATCTCTTAATTTAGTCTCTCTAATGGATATCTTCACAATTCTTGTATTTTTTTTATTGGTCAATTCAAATAACTCGCAAAAATTACCAAATAGTAAAAACATTAAACTTCCTTCATCAATAGCGACTAAGGCGCCTCAAGAGACTCTTGTGATTTCTATTACGTTAAAAGATATTCTAGTAAACGGTAGACGTGTTTTGGCTATATCTAAATTAAATACATCTTCTACGAAATATTCCTATATTCCTGAATTAAAAAAAGAATTGGATTTTTATAGTTCAAAATCTCTAGTAATGAAAAAAGCTAACATAGAAAGAGGGGCTGCTGTAACGATTATGGGGGATGAAAAAATACACTACGGTGTTCTCCGGAAAATATTAGCAACTTGTAGACAGGCAAATTTTACGAAAATATCGTTTGCGACTGTTCAGAAAGCAAAGAAAGCATAAGAGTTTTTGTTTTATGTCTGCAATATCTTCATTTAATCATTTAACTTTAAATTGGGACCCTCGCACTAATTCTGATAGGCGCTTTAATCTCTTTGTTAGTACCGGTTTGGCTATAACTTTATCGTTTGGTTTAATGTTTTCATATATTGATGTGCCTAACAAAGCTAGAGATATACATGTGGTTATACCGGACAGAATTGCAAATTTCTTAACGCAAAAGAAAAAGCCCAAAGATATTAAAGTAAAACCTAAGCCACTGCCGAAACCAAAACCTGTATCTAGAATAAAAAAGAAACAGCCTGTTAGTATCAAAAAGAAAATACCCTTAACCAAAAAAATAAAAAAAGCTCGTAAGAAAGCTGAAGCAAGTGGTTTACTTGCTTTAAATAATGAACTGGCTGATTTGATGGATACATCTATCGTGACATCGATGGTGTCAGGTCGTACAACAAATATTAAAACAAAAGAAAGTCTAATTAATAAAGATATTCTAAATAAAGGTACTGGCGTTGGAAGTGGTGGTATTAAAATTAAATCCAAACGACTTTTAAGGGGAAAAACAAAGTTATCAAATAAGGAGTTAACAAACTTCCGTTCATCATTACTTGCCAAAAATACAGTGAAGAGACCGATTAGAAGTAAGGCTTCTAAAGCAAGTGTCCGACTAGAAGAGCAGGTAGCTATTACTTTTGATCAGAATAAAAGCAAACTTTATGCTTTATATAACCGTGCTCGTAGAAAAAACCCAAGCTTAAAAGGAAAACTTATCCTTGAAATTACAATTTCATCTTCAGGAATTGTTTCTGATGTACAGATAATTGTAAGTGAACTAAATGATAGTACTCTTGAACAACGAATAATTTCACGTGTAAAACAGTTCAACTTTGGAGCTAGCGGTAAAGATAAAATTACCGTCACTTTCCCTATAGAATTCATTCCATCCTAAACTAACTTTATAGTTAATTTACTTAATATTATTTTTATTATTTCTCTATATCCTCTTGAAATATAGACGTTTATTATTTTTTGTCATATTTTTCGTTTTGTTACCTATTTAAGGTTTTCTACTTTACGCCGATAAGGTGAGCATAATTCAATCATTGTGCCTCAGAGTTGACGTATGAAGTCTAAAACTTGCTGTAATGGAAATTTTTCACTGTTTTTCAAGCTAAAATATGTAGTGTCAGTTGGGCAAACTCTTGACCTATTTACTAAGCAAACTTATTTAATTTTTTTAATTATGTTTCTGCCTTTCTCTGTATTGCCAGGCACAATAGAAAATGATGAAATAAATACTGCTATTCGCATCGGACTCGTTACGCAGCAACAAGATAAAATTAAAAAATTGCCTTTTATTTCAAATTCAGTCATATCATTATCTAAGATTCTTAGTGAGCATTATATAGAGAAGATCAATGATCCTGTTTATATTCGATCAGATTTTCTAAAAATGGCTAACTATTACAGTAAATACCCAAAAGTAGTTCAGTTAATTACAAGTATAAAGTCAAAAGACTGGACTTTAACTTATAATGAATACAAATGGTCAGCAACTGCTGTAGGACGATCGCTGCAAGTCGATAATGTAATTATAAATTTTAATACTCGGTCTGCTGCTAAGCTTAAGTTGCAAAATAGTTGTAAAGATAATCCAGTATGTATTGCAAGCCCAGCAGACGCACTACTACATGAACTTTTACATACTTACATGATACTATTAAAAACGGATAAGTTTATTTCTCAAGGAGGAATGAGTGGGGTTCGATACTCATATAAGCATGAATACTCAATTATAAAACTTGAAAGAGATCTATATGCAAGTATGACTCAGATTGATGGTGTTAAACGCCCTCAACGTAATGAGCATACCGGTAGAAAAGTACTCGCAAGTTGCGCGACATGTATAAAATAGTGATATTTATTTAACTAACTATAATGCGTATTTCAAAGGAATTATATTAGTTAATCTCTACGGCCTGATTAAGGTACACTTTTACCATCAGCTTGATAACGTTCCATTAAATAACATAAACAATCCTGACGAATAACTTTTTCGTTCAATGTGAGCATTGCTGGCATTACTGGTTTTTTTATTCGAATTTCATTGTTGTTATATTCAAATAGTTCTTCTCCTATATTAAGCCCATCATTATTCCATGCTTCTAGATGAAAACTGGTTTCATCTTTAATTCTTCCTATTTGAGTGCCCGTCGTAATTTCTTTGAAGTTCATGTGATCAATGTTTTTATCTAAGCATATTTGGCAGTCTTCACCATTAAAACTAAGACTTGCTTGCTCTGGTATTTTTACAATGGCGATAGTATGAAAGACATCGACGTCTTGTTTTTGAATAGGGTGATGTGGCATTTCGGATAAATGCAGTGCAGCATCAATAAAGCTTAAAGCATGGTCTACTGTAGCGGCTTGCCCTACCTGACCACATTCAATTGTTGTTGAAGGGCATAGGTCAGCAAATGCTTGTGATTGCACACCAATAGGGCGAGTAAAATAAACGATAGTGCGGCTAAATAATCTTGCAAGATGAAAAAATGAATCTTCTATTTTATTAATACAGGCGTAGTGTGGATTGAGCCCGGTATTGTTATGAATATCAATGCTAGCGAAAACATCAAGCTGCCGCATTTCTTCTTTTACAGTTTGCATCATGATAGTTTCATCTGAGCTGACGTATTCAGTGCCAGGCCAGGTTCGGTTGTAATCAGGTTGATTTTCTAGACGACGAACTTCTAACTTGGCAGCTTCTACATTGCCGATGAATATGCTTAATGAGCGAGGAAGTTCTTTATCAGTGAATTTTTTTAACAAATTTTGAATAGCCTGGAAACCTGTTGTTTCATTGCCGTGTAATAAAGTTGATACGAATAATGGTTGTTCTCTTCGACCTTGTAAGTGGATAAGGGTGGGGCCATTTAATATTGTATGCAATTGTGTTGCATCGACATTAAAAAAATTATCAGGTAAATCGTTTAGAATTGTTAACATAGTCATTTCTTCAAATTATATTGGTCTGGAATTCATATCGTCCAGCTGTGCACAGGTTTACCAGTATTTTGTTGTTCGGCATAAGCTGCGGTAAGTTGTCGCATTGAACATGAGTGTTTTTCTTTATAGCTTCGTAACCAGTTTGTTCCATGCTGTTCGTTTTTAACTCTTTGCGTAATAATATCCATGTAAAACTTTATGTCATCTACAGATATATTCATCTGCTGTAGTCCTTCTATGGCATTAGGTATCAGATGTTGTTCTAGTAATGATTTCATTTTGCCTGAATAATTATCTAACCATTTCACATTTGCATTTAAGCTGGATTTTGCTGCTTTATAGAAATTATCTTTTGCGGTGCTAAAGGGTATTTCTAATTCTGGTGCAGAGTCTAGGTTTTTTAAATAGTTAGCTAATCCGTAATAAAAGGCCGCGTTTGCAATACCATCGGCAATAGTGGGGCCTGCTGCAATTACACGGTGTTCTATACGTACATGCGGTTGATTTGTTTGTTCATCGAAACCGATTAATGGACGATTCCACCGCCAGATTGTTCCATTGTGTAAACGTAAAGATTTTAACTTATCTATTTTTTCATTATATTTAACAGGGAGTAATATCGGGTAATGATCGAGGTTTTCTTGAAATACTTCCATTAACGACTCTCGTGCATAAGATGAACCAAAACTTACACGTTTAATTGGACCAAAGGCAGCATCATTAAAACCACCAACTTCGACAGCTTGTTCAAATAAGGGAATACGTGTTTCATCCCAAAGATCTTTATCGAATAGATAAGGTGAGTTTGCAGATATGGCAACGGTTGCTGCGGATGCAATAATGCTGGCATTATAGGCTCGTACAGATTCTTCAATGGGAATCTGCCAATGCAACTGAAAGGAAGTTGTGGCTGATTCAAGCATTACATCTTGGTGTTCTGTTTTTAAATGTTCATGCCCTACAATATCTAACGTTATTGGTTTTCCCTTACGTTGCGCGAGTACTTGCTTGTTTAATGCAAAATATCGTTTCATCTTCGACATGTTTTTTAACACAAGTTGTTTGCTAGTAACATTCGGTAAAATACCTATCATGACCAAAGATGCATCAAAGGTAGTTGCAACACTAAAGCAATGCTGCCAACTATCATTAAGCGTATTATGTAAATTTGAAAATGCCTTTGTATCTAAATTTTCAGGCTCTCCATTAAGCTCGATATTAAATCGAGATAATTCTGGGGAAACGAGTGCATCATTTAATGTTTTCAAAAAACTATCATTTAATGGAGCAGGGTTAGCATCTTTATCTACAAGCCATACTTCTAATTCAAACCCTGCTTTTGGATAATGAGATGAAAGCTGATTTTGAGTAAATAGTTTCTTTAGATGGTTTGTTTCTTCTTGTAAGCGCTCTGCATAATCTTTGAAATCTTGTTGTAAAAACTCAACTGCATCAATTTCTTCACCCATGGATTCCGTATCCTTATTGTTCTACTAAAAGCTTAGACATATATACCTTATTTTTAAACAGATTAAGCAGTTGATTATTTGAAAATACTAGGTATTTAACCTGAATTTGATATGGGACAACCAATATCACGAATTTTGGACGAATATAAGCCAAAATTGTAAAGATCCTATATAATGGTATAAAATTACTGTTAACCTTAAAAAATAGATAAAAATCATGAACTTAAATTTTCTCGACTTTGAACAACCTATCGCTGAACTAGAAGCTAAAATTGAAGAACTCCGTTATGTGGGCTCTGATAATGAAATTAATATTGTGGAAGAAATCTCACGGTTACAAGGTAAAAGTCGCGAGTTAACCGAGTCTATTTTTACAAGCTTAAAAGCCACTCAAGTATCACAGTTATCTCGACATCCTCAGCGTCCTTATCTTTTAGATTACATTGAGCGTATTTTTACTGATTTTGAAGAATTACACGGTGATCGAGCATTTGCTGATGATTATGCCATTGTCGGTGGCATTGCTCGTCTTGATAACACGCCAGTTATGATTATCGGCCAACAAAAAGGCCGTGATACCGCCGAGAAGGTAAAACGTAATTTTGGTATGCCTCGCCCTGAAGGCTATCGTAAAGCGCTTCGTTTAATGAAAATGGCAGAGCAGTTTAACTTACCTCTTTTAACCTTTATTGATACACCGGGTGCGTACCCAGGTATTGGTGCTGAAGAACGAAATCAAAGTGAAGCAATTGCTCGCAACCTTTTAGAAATGTCTGAATTAAAAACTCCAATTATTTGTACGGTAATTGGTGAAGGTGGTTCAGGTGGTGCGTTAGCCATTGGCGTTGGGGATAGAACCCTAATGATGCAATACAGTACTTATTCAGTTATTTCACCTGAAGGTTGTGCAACTATTTTATGGAAGAGTGCAGATAAAGCGAACGAAGCAGCTGAAGCTATGGGCTTAACGGCGCAGCGTTTGAAAGAACTGGATCTTATTGATGGTATTGTTGAAGAACCATTAGGTGGTGCACATCGAGATCACGATGTTGTCGCTCAAAACTTAAAAACAACCTTGGTTGAACAATTAGCTTACTTAAAAACAATTCCATTAGATAAATTATTAGAAGATCGCTACCAACACTTAATGGCAATTGGTAATTTTGAGGAACAAACAGATTAATGTTAACAGTCGAATCTTTCTGGAGCGACTTTTCAAAACATCATCAATCACCTGAGCAACTCGATACTCCATCAAATCAAGAATATCTGCTTGCTTATAGTGGTGGTTGTGATTCCCACGTGCTTCTTCATCTTCTTAGCGAATTAAAACGTTTAAACCATATTAGTAATATTAAAGCAGTTCATGTTAATCATCAGTTACATGATGATTCAAACAGATGGGCTGCCCATTGTGTTCAACAATGCGAAAATTATTCTATTCCGTGTGATGTTATTAATGTAAATGTTGATAAAAATTCAGGCTTGGGTTTGGAAGCCGCTGCACGTACTGCACGATACGAAGCACTTAAAACGCTTATTAATAAAGGGCAATATTTACTTACAGCGCAACATTCCGATGATCAGGTAGAAACTTTTCTCTTACAAAGTTTACGTGGTGGTGGCGTAAAAGGATTATCCTCTATGCCTACCATTAAACCTTTTTCAAAGGGCTTTTTATATCGACCGTTATTACATGTGTCACAAATTAATATTTCAGAGTACGCCGCAACAAATAAATTAAAATGGGTTGATGATCCTTCTAATGAGGATACTGAATTTGATCGTAATTTTTTACGTAAACAAATTATTCCAGTTTTAAAACAGCGTTGGCCATCACTCAATAAAACGTTTCATCGTTTAACCCAGCATCAAGCAGAAGCTGCTAACTTAATTGATGAGCTTGCAGAGATCGATTTAGCGCTGGTGCAAGCGGATGAAAATCTAATTTCAATTGAAAATTTAAATACATTATCTATCAACAGGCAGAAAAATGTTTTACGTTTCTGGATTGAAAATCAAAATAAACTTACCATGCCTGACTCTACTCATTTAATGCGAATTCTAAATGAAGTCGTTGTTGCCGCTGAAGATAGTCAACCGAGTGTAGCTTGGAATGATACAGTTATCAGACGATTTCAAGGTAAACTGTATGCAGAAAAAAAAACAAACTTGCGATTACTCAAAACGGTCAAACATTGGAAGCCAGAACAAGTTTACGATTTGTATGCGACTGAAGATAATACCTCTCACGGAGAACAACTTAAGACATCCGAAACTATAGGAAAGGGCTTAAGTGTTACAAAGCTGTTGAATAAGAATGTATCGATTCGTTTTAGGGATGGTGGAGAAGTGTGTTGCCCCCAAGGACGTGGACCTCATCAGCACAAGCTCAAGAAATTACTTCAGGAATGGGAAGTGCCACCTTGGCAGCGAGATAGCATTCCTCTTGTTTATGTAGAAGATGTTTTGGCGCAAGTTGTTGGCTACTGTATCTGCGAGCCTTTTGCCGCTTGTTCAGATGAGCCGGCTTTCCAGATAGTCTTAACTTAAGGGTCTGATGATATAATTCATCATAGTTTGGATATTGCCCCGTTTCTTTGTAAATATTAGAAAAAATTGTTAAAAATTAAGTACTTTGTTGGCTTTGAGATATTGCATCAGTATCATAAAACGCGCAAAATACAGTGCCAGAATATATGATCTTATTTTATTCTACAGATAGTTTTTCTCGTTATTTTTGTTATAAATATTAACAACTTAGCGAATCACCAAAATATTACACATAAATATCCATGTAATTCATGGGTGTTTTATATGAATTCATTAGGATTTCTATGACGAAGTACATATTTATTACCGGCGGTGTTGTATCTTCCCTAGGGAAAGGTATCGCAGCGGCTTCTCTTGCTGCTATTTTGGAATCCCGCGGTCTTAAAGTTACCTTAATGAAGCTCGACCCCTATATAAATGTGGATCCCGGCACGATGAGTCCGTTTCAGCATGGTGAAGTATTCGTTACTGACGATGGTACTGAAACCGATCTGGATTTAGGCCATTACGAACGTTTTATCCGTTCAACGATGACTAAAAATAATAACTTCACCACAGGTCAAATTTACGAAAAAGTAATTAGTAAAGAACGCCGTGGTGATTACCTAGGTGGGACCGTTCAGGTTATCCCACATATTACTGATGAAATTAAACGCTGTATTCGACTGGGTGCAGAAGGTACTGACATTACATTGGTCGAAATTGGCGGCACGGTAGGTGATATTGAATCATTGCCATTTTTAGAAGCTATTCGCCAAATGGGTGTGGAAGAAGGCCGCCATGGTGTTGCCTATATGCACTTAACGCTACTGCCATATATTCCAACGGCAGGTGAAATTAAAACCAAACCCACACAGCACTCGGTGAAAGAGCTGCGTTCTATTGGTATTCAACCCGATGTTTTAGTCTGCCGTGCTGATAGAGATATTCCAGATGAAGAACGGCGTAAAATCGCACTGTTCACAAATGTTCATTCAGACGCCGTTATTGCAGCACTTGATGTGGATAGTATCTATCGTATACCTACGTTGTTAAATGAACAGCACATGGATGACATTATTCTTGATAAGTTGCGTATCGAAGCACCTGCTGCTGATTTATCCGACTGGGTACAAGTATATGAGAATCTTATAAACCCAACGCAAACCGTAAACGTCGGTATGGTGGGTAAATACATGGGGCTAACCGAAGCTTATAAGTCTTTATCTGAATCACTGGTTCATGCCGGTATTCATACCAAAACAAAAGTTAAAATTACCTATATCGATTCCGAAGATATTGAAGCTAATGGCACGAGTTGTCTTGAAAACTTAGATGCGATTCTTGTACCGGGCGGTTTCGGTTTACGTGGTGTGGAAGGAAAAATATCAACCGTAAAATTTGCGCGAGAAAACAAAGTTCCTTACCTGGGTATCTGCTTAGGTATGCAAGTGGCTGTTATTGAGTATGCGCGTAATGTTGCGGGAATAAGTAAAGCGCATAGTAGTGAGTTTGATACAAATACTCCCGATCCAGTTATTGGTTTAATCACTGAATGGACGGCTGAAGATGGTTCGGTTGAAACGCGTGACGAAAATTCAGACCTTGGCGGAACAATGCGTTTGGGTGGACAAGGTTGTAAGTTAGTTACGGGCTCTATGATTCATCAGTGTTATAAAAAAGATGAAATTGTAGAACGTCATCGCCATCGTTATGAGTTTAATAATAAATATTTAGAACAACTTGAGAAAGCTGGTTTGGTTTTTTCCGGTAAATCGTTAGACGGTAGTTTAGTCGAAGTAGTCGAAGTAGCAGACCATCCCTGGTTTGTTGCATGTCAATTCCACCCTGAATTTACATCGACTCCAAGAGACGGACATCCATTATTTACAGGTTTTATTTCGGCAGCACGAGATAAAGCAAAATAGAAAGCCGTAAGTTAGAAAACTTAAGCAAATGAAATGGTTCATTTGTTTTTTTGAAATAAAAGATGAAAACGAGAGAGATTAATGTCAAAGATTAAAAGTATCAAAGCAAGACAAATTATAGATTCACGCGGCAACCCAACGGTTGAAGCAGATGTGTTATTAGATAGTGGAATTATGGGGCGTGCAGCAGTGCCATCTGGTGCATCAACCGGTGCGCGTGAAGCGATAGAATTGCGCGATGGTGATAAATCAAAATACATGGGCAAAGGTGTCCTTAAAGCAGTAGGTTTTATTAATAAAGAAATCTCAACAGCATTGGTTGGTCAAGACGTTGGCGATCAAGAAAATATTGATAACATCATGATTAAACTTGATGGAACGGATAACAAAAGCAATTTAGGTGCGAATGCATTGCTTGCTGTTTCTATGGCTTCTGCTCATGCCGCTGCAAATGATAAAGGTATACCTTTATATGAATATTTAAAAACAGGAAGCGAATTTAGTATACCTGTACCAATGATGAATATCATTAATGGTGGTGAGCACGCTGAGAACAGTGTTGATTTACAAGAATTTATGATTATGCCTGTTGGCGCAAAAGATATTGAACAAGCGATTCAAATGGGCTCAGAAGTTTTCCATACATTAAAAAGTGTTTTATCAGCTAAAGGTTTAAATACCGCAGTGGGTGATGAAGGTGGTTTTGCTCCTGACTTACCTTCGAATGAATCTGCTATTACTGTAATTTTAGAAGCGATCGAACAAGCTGGCTATAAAGCTGGCGAGGATATTATGATTGCGATCGATGCTGCTAGTAGTGAATTCTATGAAGATGGTAAATACAATTTAAAATCAGAAGGTAAAATTCTTACTGCATCTGAATTTATTGATGTACTCGAAGACTGGGTAAACAAGTATCCAATTATTTCAATTGAAGATGGTTTGGCAGAAGATGACTGGGCTGGCTGGGCTGAATTAACAGAACGATTAGGTAAAAAAGTGCAGTTAGTAGGTGACGATTTATTTGTTACTAATACTTCAATCTTTAAAGAAGGTATTGATAAAGGTATTGCTAATTCGATTTTGATTAAGGTAAATCAAATTGGTACATTAACTGAAACGTTGGCCGCTATTCAAATGGCAAAAGACGCAGGTTACACTGCTGTTGTTTCACATCGTTCAGGCGAAACTGAAGATACAACTATTGCTGATTTAGCTGTTGCGACTGCAAGTGGTCAAATCAAAACAGGTTCTATGTCACGCTCAGATCGTGTTTCGAAATATAATCAGTTGCTTCGAATTAATGAGCAACTAGGTTCAAAAGCAACTTTCCCAGGTAAACAGGCTTTTTATAACCTGAAGTAATATGCCAATATGCCAACACGCTACCTCGCCATACTGTTAGCTTTGCTTTTCATATTACTTCAATATGATTTATGGTTTGGTGAAGGTAGTATAACGGCCGCATGGTTACTTGATAAGTCAATTGAAACACAACAAAATCAAAATACGCGCCTAAAAGAACGCAATCAAGCATTAGATGCTGAGGTTAAAGACCTTAAGTCAGGGATGCAAGCAATCGAAGAGCGTGCTCGAAGTGAATTAGGTATGACCAAGGAAGATGAAACATTCTTTCAAGTGATAGAGAAATAAAACTAAAACTACGAAAAACACGTGACAAAAAATAAATCGACTTTAATCAATACTCCAAAATTTTATGCCATTGTCCCCGCCGCGGGAATAGGTTCTAGAGTTGGAGCCTCTATTCCAAAACAATATATTTGTATTCATGGCAAAACAGTTATAGAACATACGTTGTCTAAACTTGATGCGAGTAAAGTATTTGAGAAAGTTATTGTTGCTGTCTCGAAAGACGATACAACATTTAAAAATATTACTTCAGTTACGTCTTATCCAATACAAATAGTTGAAGGTGGTGCTGATCGTTGTGATTCGGTGTTAGCAGGGCTTGAACATTTAAAAACCTTTGCAAATGACGATGACTGGGTTTTGGTGCATGATGCCGCACGCCCTTGTGTTCCCGTTAATGATATCCATCGTATGATTGCTAAATTAGATTCACATGAAGTAGGTGGGATTTTAGGCGTACCTGTTCGCGATACAATGAAAAGAATTGCAAACGTTAGTGGTTCTAATGAAATACTAAAAACAGAAAGCCGTGAGAATTTATGGCATGCTTTAACGCCACAAATGTTTCGTCTGGGTACTTTGTATGATGCAATGTTGCTTTGTCAAAAAAATAACGCACCGATAACTGATGAGGCATCTGCGATTGAATATATAGGATTAAGACCTCTTATCATTGAAGGTAGTGCGAGTAATATAAAGATAACTCAGGCTGAAGATTTAGAATTGGCCGGGTTATATTTAAAACAACAAGACATTAATATTAATTCTGGAAGCAGGTAAGGGATATGAGTTTTCGAATAGGTAATGGTTTTGATGCGCATAAGTTTTCTAACAAAACTACAGATGATACTTGTATTATTTTAGGTGGCGTTAGTATCCCTCATACTAATATTTTATTAGCGCATTCAGATGGTGATGTTGTGTTACATGCATTGTGTGATGCGATTTTGGGTGCACTGGCAAAAGGTGATATTGGGAAACATTTTCCTGATACAAGTGCTGAATATGAAAATATTGATAGCCGGCTATTATTGCGTAAAGTTGTGAATTTAATGCTGACTGACAATTATAAAATCCAGAATGTAGATATTACTATTATCGCGCAGTCACCGCGAATGGTGTCTCATGTAGAAGGGATGTGCTCCAATATTTCAGAAGATCTAAAAACAGAACTTAACCGTGTCAATGTAAAAGCCACTACTACAGAAGGTATGGGGTTTACAGGACGTAATGAAGGTATAGCCGTGCAAGCCAGTGTTCTTCTCGTTTCAATGCATAGCTAATAATTAAATTATGTCAGCTCACTTCTCGAATTTGGCATATGCCTATGGTAAGCCAACGGCTACCGGTCAGTTCAAACAATCCCCATCAGATTTCATAGTAACCGAAAAACTCAGCTTTACCCCTTCCGGTGAAGGCGAGCATTTATTTTTATATATCCAGAAAACAGAACGCAATACAGCTGATGTTTGCGAGACACTGGCAACGCATTTTAAAGTTCATCCACGCCATGTTGCTTATGCCGGCTTAAAGGATCGTAACGCGGTAACTACACAATGGTTTAGTTTACCGTTTCCAATTAAATTCATTCCAGATATTGCCGGGCTTGAATCTGACTCTTTGAAAGTGATTGAATCGACCCGCAATACCAAAAAACTCAAACGTGGTGCAATTGATTGCAACCATTTCGACATAATAATTAATAGTTTAGAGGGTGATGTCGCTGATATTAAAAATAAACTGAAGCTGATAAAAGAAAATGGCGTCCCTAATTATTTTGGCGCGCAACGCTTTGGGAAAAATGAAAATAACTTAGTCAATTCCAGAAACTTATTTACCTCAAAAATTAATTATAGTCGGAATAAGAAAAGTATTTACTTGTCGGCGGCACGCAGTTTTCTGTTTAATGAAGTGGTATCTCAACGAGTTAAAAATGATACATGGAATAAGTTTATAATAGGCGATGTAGCTACACTGAATGCAAGTAGAAGCTTCTTTGTGGTTGATACTATCGATAATGAAATACAAACGAGACTACAACAAGCCGACATTCATCCTAGCGCACCATTATGGGGGAAAGGCGAATCTCTCTCTTTGCATGTAGCTAGAGGATTAGAAGAGTCAATCATTAACACCAATTTAGAGTTTGCAGATGGCTTAGTAAAAGAAGGCATGCAACAAGACAGACGTGCAATGCGGCTGTTTGCCTCTAATCTTGAATATATGTTAAATGAAGATGCATTACATATAAGTTTCTCATTACCCAGCGGAACCTATGCTACTTGTGTACTACGAGAAATATTAACCTTACAAGAATAAGTGTTAACTATACTTTCTACTAGAAAGTATACGTACTATTGATCTTGATCAGTAATTATTAGTTGCTGTTAAATCTAAAAGGAATGCACTTAGTTAATAGAGATTCAAATAGTCATTGGAGAATAGCTATGAGTGTGGCAAAGACGTACGGATTACGGATTTTTAAACTTACTCTATACGTGTTCGGATCTATATTTTCTAATATCGCAATGGTGGCAGATACAGTCCCTATTGTTGAAATGCCTTCAACTCCTTTAAAGAACTACTGCGCAAAATCACAGGGAAAATAAACATCAAAGAAAAATTTGAAGCACACCGACTTGAACTAGCAAAAAGTGTTTGGGCAACCATGAAAGCCAATGATTCAAGAGAGTGTCGAAATTGTCATACACAAGAGTCCATGGATCTTGCTAGTCAGGACAAGAGTGCGCGTAAAAAACACACCATGGAACGTAGACTGGAAAAAGGTGAAACCTGTATTGATTGTCATAAAGGAATAGCGCACGAATTACCAGCAGGTTATACCGAGCCCTGGAGGAGACATAGTATCTTGCGACAGACTGAAAGTGGTTGTTAATAAAGCTGTTGCTCTTTCTGTGTTTTTTTATAATTAAAGTGAGCTCATCATTTACGGTTGCTTTTATATAGTCGATAGATAAAAGGGCTTACTATTAGTTTTAATTTGTATTTATTTCGTTCACACCAATGGCCCAATGTTGCGACAATAATCAATGTTATACCATACAATATTAACCTGCTAGACAAAGCGGATTTATCTTCATAATACAAAAGAGGCACAGTGGTTATTAGTGGTAAGTGAAACAAGTATAATGAAAATGATAAGGAGGCGCTCCACTGAATTGATTTTGAAAAATATCTTAATACACTACCTATATAGGGTAGTAACGTGTGGATAAACATCAAATGCAATGTAAACGAAATTGCATCAACATATTTAGTGAGTATTTCAGTTCGAGGAAAGAATGATACATCAATAACTAAATAACCCTTACTTTTAATTAACGGGCTGACAATAATTAAAACAATCAAAGAAAGTATTGAAATTGAAGCTCCAATTTTTGTATTGGTAAGTAATTGTCGATTTGATTGATGAATTTTATAGGTATAATACCCCATCATCCAGATAGGGAATGTAAGTACAATCATAGGCCCACCCAATAACATAAAGAGCATTGCAAGAAAAATACGCTTGTAGTCTCGCAAATAAAAAATAACCGCAAATAGACAGTAATAAATAAATTCGTTTGACAATGACCAAAACGGGCCATTTAATCCGGGGGTTTTGTCTATAAACCAAATATGCTGCAAGTTGATTAAGGTTAATAAGTATCGAACTAAATGCTCTAGGTAAGATAGCGATTGAATCTTATCTGAAAATGGCCCATTAAAACGTATTGTAATTGCACCGCATATCAGTGTTAAAATAAGCGCCGGGATAATGACTGAATATAATCTAGCGAATCGTGCGACAGTATAATCTTCTATACATGTTTCTTTATTACTTGAAACATAACCTATAACATAACCCGACAAAACAAAAAATATCGTTACAGCAGTACTAAAAAAGGAGTATTCCCATAGTTGGGCAAATAGTCCCCCACTAACCCCAGTCGCGTGCGCTAAAAAAACAACCATTGCAGAAGTAATACGCACAAGGTCAAGATATAAAGATAGTTCACGTTGCATATTTATAGCTCATCAATAAGAAATTTCTTGTTAAGTGGTAAATTTAATATCTATCTGGACTTTCTTAGAATAAACAGACTCATAAATGACTCAGTAACCAGTCATCTAGATGTTATATGATACTGGCTTAATGTTCACGACTATATAATAGCTCCTCGTTTTCGCTATTAACTAAAATATAAGCCATATTTAACATTTTATCCCCGTCATTAATCCGAATGGGTTAACCCATTTAATTATTTTGGTTAAATGTTAACCTCTATGGGTAGTATTATATTCAAGAACAGTCACGTATATTTGACCTTATGTATAAATTTGGATTCGTTATTTGATTAAAAGCGTTTTTTAACTCCGAATTTTGTTAAAGCTGTTTGAACCACGCCGAACTTGCAGTTTCACAGTTAAAGAATTTTATACAAAAATTAAGGATTTTAAGCATGAGTAACCTAATTCGTTTGCTTTTTATATGTGTTAGTTCTGCTGCCGTAATTTCATGCGGTGGTGGCGGTGGTGGCGGAGCTGAAGCTGAAGCACAAAATGTTTCTCCAAGCTTTACTAGCACCGCGGCTATCAGTGTAGCTGAAGGCACCGTTATAGCTTACACGGCAGCAGCGACCGATGCCGATGGCGATACCCTTACATACAGTTTAACGGGTGGGGTGGATCAATCAAAACTTAGCCTTGATACAAGCAGTGGCGTGTTGAGTTTCAATATAGCTCCTGACTTTGAAGCACCCATCGACAGCGGTAACGATAATTCATACGAAGTGGAAGTCACCGTTAGTGATGGTACGGATTCGGTGGCAATCACAGTCGCTATTACTGTAACAAATGTTAACGAAGCGCCTGTCTTTACGAGTGGAGCGGCCATCAGCATGGCTGAAAAAATCACTGCAACGGGTTACACGGCTACAGCGACTGATGTTGATGGCGATACCCTTGCGTACAGTTTAACCGGTGGGGTGGATCAAGCATTATTGAGTATTGACGGCACGAGTGGTGTGTTGAGTTTCAGCACCGCACCTGACTACCTGGCACCTTCCGATAGTGGCAGCAATAACACCTACATTGTCGAAATATCCGCAAATGATGGTACCTTGCTTGTGGCTCAAACCGTTACGATTACAGTAACCGATGCGACTGCGCCCACGGTGAGCAGTACGACACCCGCGTCAGCCGCGATAGGGGTTGCCCGAAACTCCGATGTTACAGCCACATTTGACGAAGATATTTTTGCGACGACTGTCGACACCAGCAGTTTTACGCTTGCGAATACAGATACCTCTGCAAATATGAGTGGTGCTGTCAGCTTTGATGGTGGCACTAATGTTGCGACACTTAATCCTGACAATGATTTGGCCGTGCTTACCTCATACACCGCAACCTTGAATAGCTCGGTTACAGATCTTGCCGGTAATGCGCTTTCAAATTATAACTGGGCATTTACTACGGCCGATGGCGCATGGGCAGGGGCGAACACTGATCAAATCGAGGCTGATGACAATGATGCTTCAGCGCCTCAAATTGCGCTTGATTCCAGTGGCAATGCCATTGCAGTGTGGGTGCAATATAATAATGTGACAGCATACTTTGACATTTACGCAAACCGTTATGATGCGGGCACTGGTTTATGGGGCACAGCAGAGCCGCTTGAGCTCAATAATGATGCCAATGCATTTAATCCACAAGTAGCCATGGATGCTAATGGCAATGCTTTTGCAATTTGGCGCCAGTTCTCAAACGTAGGTTATGTTTATAATATTTATGTGAATCGCTATGTTGCAAGCACTGGTTTATGGGGTGGTGCAGAATTAATCGAGAGCGACAACACAGGTCATGCGGGTTTCCCCCAGATTACATTTGATGCGACTGGTAATGCCATTGCGGTGTGGGAGCAATTCGTTGGTGGCATCAAGAACATTTATACCAACCGTTATCTTGTGGGAACGGATACATGGGAGAGCACAGCAACCCCCATCTTGTTAGATACAGAAGCTGGCGAAGCACAAGTGCCTCAGGTAGCGATTGATACTACCGGTAATGCCATGGTTGTGTGGCAGCAAGTAGATAGTTCTGGCTTTGTAAGCATTTATGCCAATCGCTATGATGTGGGCACGAATTTATGGGCGGGCGCAACGCTTATCGAAAACCTTAATTCTAGTAATACAGGTGCATTATCTGCACCTCAGGTTGGGTTTGATGGTAGCGGCAATGCCATTGCGGTTTGGAGTCAATGGAGCACGGCTTCAAATCGATATGACATCTATGCTAATCGTTATGTTGCAAGCACCGATTCATGGCCTTCCACTACAGCAACTCTTCTTGAGACTACTGACGAGGGGGGTGCCTTCAGACCTCAGATCGCCATTGATGCGAGTGGCAATGCTATAGCAGTATGGCGCCAGTATGTTAGCGCAGGTCTTCGATTTAATATTTATGCTAACCGCTATAATGTGGGCACGGATTCGGTTCCGGGTTCATGGTCTGGGGCAGCACTTCTCGAGACCAATGACGATGGACCAGCAGATTATCCTCAGATAGCGTTTGACACCAATGGTAACGCAATAGCTGTGTGGCAACAGGAACAGCCTTTTGGTCTAAATAACATTTATGCTAGCCGTTATGTTGCTAGCACTAATACTTGGGACGGCGCAACACTGCTTGAGACAGATGCTACAAACGCTGCAACAGCCCCTCAAGTTGCAATAGATGCGAACGGAACTGCAGTCGCGATATGGGTTCAAACCGATGGCGCACGGACTAATATTTGGTCCAATCGTTTCGAATAAACAAAGCTTGTACTGACAGGTTATTTATTAAATAACCTGAACAGTCATATCAAAATCCGTTATCAGCATTCCTGATAACGGATTTTTTTTACTCTTGACTATAGTACTTGTGAGCAGATGAAAATGCTTAAACATGGGACGCTACTAGAAAAAACATGATGGATAAAATATCTACTTAGGTTAATTAAATAAATAATTGAATTTCGTGTGCAGTTTGCTTTTTGATAGTGGAAAGATTTATTGCTTATTGCTTATTGCTTATTGCTTATTGCTTATTGCTTATTGCTTATTGCTATTACGCAATAAAACATAAACAGCCCCAGTACCCCCATCACAAGGACGTGCTGAACAAAAAGCCAATACTTCATCGCGTTGTTGCAACCAATGATTAACCAGTGTTTTTAATACCGGAATTTTTCCTTGTGACCCTAGCCCTTTACCATGAACGATGCGCACCTGTTTAAAATTATTTTGGCTACAGTAATTTAAAAACTGAACAACTTCCTGGCGAGCTTCTAATTTTGTTAAGCGGTGTAAATCTAGCTCTGCCTGGTTGTTAAGTTCGCCGCGTTTTAATCGTTTAATGACTTTATGTTGTAAGCCATCGCGAGCGAAAAATAATTCATCACCTGTTTCAATGCTCATGAGGTCATCGGGCTCGCTTAAGATGTCGGCATGAAGGTAATCATCATCTATCGTTGTGCGTTTCGGGCGTGTGGACGGCTTGGTGTTCTTATGTTGAATTCGATTGGGTTGGTCTATGCGCTTGACCCCTTTCATCGCTTCTTCAAATGAATCGTTGTTATCGTTATCTGTTGTCATTGCTTACGAGCCAAGTGCTGGTTATTAAGAAGTGATTATTGGATCTGTATAGAAGAGGGTACACTGGCATTGTTAGGAACAAAAGTGATTTTAATCTTTAAGCTGATTAGTTTATAAACACTCGAAGAAAAGCCATATTTAACGTATAGTTGGCTCTTGTTTTCGCTGTAACATATTGAACGAAAGAGTTTTTTAATAAATGCATATAATTATAAGCAATGATGATGGTTATGAAGCAGCGGGTATAAATGCATTAGCTTCAGGATTAAGCCATCTTGCTAAACTTACTGTTGTTGCACCTGATCGTGACCGTAGTGGTGCTAGTAATTCCCTCACCCTTGAACACCCTATTCGTGCCAGCAAAATGTCTAACGGATTTATACGTGTGGATGGTACCCCCACAGATTGTGTGCATTTAGCGATTACGGGTTTAATTGAATCTGAAGCGGATATGGTTGTTTCCGGGATTAATGCAGGTGCTAATTTAGGTGACGATGTACTGTATTCAGGCACCGTGGCCGCAGCGATGGAAGGGCGATTTTTAGGTTTACCTGCTTTGGCTGTATCTCTCGTGGGGCCTAACTATAAGCACTTTGATACGGCTGTTAAGGTGGTGCAAACGCTTATCAACCAAATACATGTCTCTGAATTACCAATTGATACACTATTAAATATTAATGTACCTGATCTGCCTTGGGATGAAATTAAAGGACTACAGGCGACCCGTTTGGGGCATCGCCATAAGGCTGAGCCGGTGATTAAATCAAAAGATCCTCGTGGACGAGATATTTATTGGGTGGGGCCTCCAGGAAAAGAAAAAGACGAAGGTGAGGGCACCGACTTCTATGCGGTTAAAAATGGCTATGTATCTATTACGCCCATTAAAGTTGATTTAACGCATCATGATACTGTTTCAACAGTATCGAAATGGCTGGAAAAAATTTAATGGTTGCAGTGAACCTAAAAGGTATCGGCATGACATCGCAGCGCACTCGTGATCGTCTTATCGATCGTTTGCGTGAACAAGGCATTAAAGATGAAAATGTTTTAGAAATTATGCGCAAAATGCCTCGGCATATTTTTATTGAGGAAGCTTTAGCAAGCCGAGCTTATGAAGATACCGCTTTACCGATTGGTAGTGGCCAAACGATTTCACAGCCTTATATCGTAGCGCGTATGACCGAAGTTTTATTAGCAGGTAAAACCAAGCTTGGTAAAATTCTGGAAATTGGTACTGGCTCGGCATACCAAACAGCGATACTAGCAAACGTTGCTGATCAGGTTTTTAGCATTGAACGAATTCAACGTTTTATTCCGCGCGCAAAAAAAATCCTAGATGCGTTAAATATCTATAACGTAAATTTAAAACATTATGATGGTTTTAAAGGTTGGGCTAGTTATGCGCCGTATGATGCAATAATTGTTACTGCTGCACCGGATGAAGTACCGAAAGACTTACTCGATCAGCTCGCGGATGGCGCTCGGCTTGTTATTCCGAGTGGTGCAGGCGGTAAGCAACAGTTATTATGTATTACGCGTGAAGGGGATGAATTTGTTCAGCAGACTCTTGATGCCGTTAGTTTTGTTCCCTTGTTAAAAGGTATTCAATCGTGAAGTTATTTAGTTTAATGTACGACCGTGCATTGGTTTATTCTAAACATCCTAAAGCCCCACTTTATTTATCTATCTTAAGTTTTATTGAATCTTCGTTTTTTCCTTTTCCTCCACCTGACGTGATGCTTGCACCAATGGCACTCGCGAATCGAGAAAAAGCCTGGTATTACGCATTCTTAACGACAGTCATGTCGGTACTGGGTGGATTGTTTGGATACTTGCTTGGTGTATTTGCGTTTGAACTTATTGAGCCGGTGATTAAGTCGGTTGGATATTGGGATAAATTCGAAACGATTAAATTTTGGTTTACCGAGTGGGGCATAGGCGTTATTTTTATAGCAGGATTTTCGCCTATTCCATATAAATTAATTACGATCACCTCAGGGGTCGTTGGAATGGCTCTTATTCCATTTATTATTGCTTCTATTATTGGTCGAGCTTCTCGATTTTATCTTGTAGCAGGATTGATTTACTTAGGTGGTGAAAAAATGGAACGGAATCTTCGTAAGCATATCGACACCATTGGTTGGGGGATGGTAGTCCTTGTCGTTATCTTGTATTTTGTTTTGAGACATTAATATTGAAAGTTAAGTACATAAGAATTTTATTTTTCTTAGTGTTAAGTATTAGCTTAAACAGCTGTACGCAGTATTTAAAATCCTCTGCCAAGTCATCTTCCTCTAAATCTAAAGCCTCACTTTACCAACCCCCTAAATACCATCGCGTACTCAAAGGAGAAACACTTTATTCTATCGCATGGTTTTATGGTTATGACTATCGCCAAATCGCTTTATGGAATGAGATTGATTACCCTTATTTGATCAAACCCAATCAAGAGATTCAGTTATACCCCTCATTAGTGAGACGTGCGTCACAAAACACTCAGGCAGTAAATGGCAAACGAACAGTATCACGAAAGAATCAGTCTAAACGAGCTAGTAGAAATACCATAAAACGTGCCAAACGTGTAGTGCGTACAAAGAGTAATAAAGATAAAAGACGTGCTAAGCCTTTAAAAGCGAGTAAACAAAGAAACGTATCTAAAATTAAATGGCGTTGGCCGGCCCGCGGTAAAATAGTGCATCGTTTTAGTGCTAAACATGGCAAAAAAGGCTTAGGAATTTCAGGTAAAAACGGGCAAAGAATTCTAGCTGCAGCTGCTGGGAGAGTTGTGTATAGTGGCAGTGGACTTCGTGGATATGGAAAGCTTATTATTATAAAACATAATGATACATACTTAAGCGCTTATGCAAATAACAAAAAAATATTGGTAAAAGAGCAACAAAAAGTAAAGTCTGGACAGCATATTGCCGCTATGGGTAGTAACGGGGCAAATAAATCCATTTTACATTTTGAGATACGTAAAAATGGTAAGCCGATAAATCCGATTCGTTACTTACCTCGGTGATTATATAAGAGAATAATGATTGTCCAGTATGTTGATGAAAATGGAAAAAAATAATAAATCAAAACAGGATGGAAACTTAATGGATGCGACTGAAGTAGATGCAACGCTTGATAGTTCATTAGATGAGGATGAAGTTGAAACAGAACTTGTTCTTGATGATGAAGAAGTTGTTGAAGATAAAGTTGAAGAAGAAAATAAAAAATATTCTGCCGGTGTTTCTAGTGGGCAAATGGATGCGACTAGGTTATATCTTAGTGAAATTGGTTTTTCCGCTTTACTTACCGCTGAAGAAGAAGTTTTTTATGCTAGAAAATCTTTAAAAGGAGATGAGAAATCTCGGGCAAAAATGATCGAATGTAATCTTCGATTAGTAGTCAAAATTGCTCGCCGTTATTTAAACCGTGGTTTAGCTCTACTAGATTTAATTGAAGAAGGTAATTTAGGCCTTATACGTGCAGTTGAGAAATTTGATCCTGAGCGAGGCTTCCGTTTTTCAACATACGCTACGTGGTGGATTCGTCAAACAATTGAACGTGCGATAATGAACCAAACGCGCACTATTCGTTTACCGATTCATGTTGTAAAAGAAATTAACATATATTTACGAGCGGCGAGGCATTTAGCCCAAACGCTTGACCATGAACCAAGTCCTGAAGAAATTGCTGAGATGCTGGATAAACCAATTGCTGACGTTAAACGTATGCTTGGTTTAAATGAGCGTATTACTTCTGTCGATTCTCCTATAGGACATGATGGTGATAATTCACTTCTAGATGCCATTCCAGATGAAGCCAATAATGATCCTATTTTGTTGCTTCAAGACAAGGATGTTAAAGACAATATTGATAATTGGCTTGAAAAACTAACCGATAAGCAGCGAGAAGTCGTTGAACGTCGTTTTGGTATTCATGGCCATGATATTTCAACCTTAGAAGAAGTGGGTAATTCAATTGGGGTAACGCGAGAGCGTGTTCGTCAAATTCAAATTGAGGCATTACGTAAATTGCGGGAAATTCTTGAAAGTGAAGGGTTTTCAGGTGATGCACTTTTCAAAGAACAATAAATAAGACTCACCACGAATAACTAGCCGTCAGATCTCGGCGTTAAAAAGCCCCTGCAAAATGCTCATTTACGATTGTAAACTCCGCTTTTTCAGGGGCTTTTTGCCTTGTGCTCTAACGGCTAGTTATCCATGGCAACGCCTTATACGCCATTATTTATTACAAACTTAGAAATTTTCTCCCAAATTAGCTAGCAAAGTGGCTACCTCCATATTTTTGTTGAAAATACAACAATTTGATATATACTGTGGTGTATACATCATTTGTAGAGGTATTTATTATGGGTGCAGCAGTTAAACCGGTTTTATCGGAAGAAAAGGTTCTGGCGAAGGCTTTTACTAATGCTGGTAAGGCATTAGGGGTGTCTCAGGCTGAGTTAGGGCTTATTATTGGTAAAGATCGTAGTAATTTCCGTAATGGTATCGACCCTAAAACAAAGTCAGGGGAGTTGGCTTTGCTGTTTGTACGTTGCTATCGGAGTTTGTTTGCCTTGGTGGGTGGGCAAATTGAGGATATGCAGCATTGGATGAATACTGAAAATCTGCACACGGGGGGTATTCCGATGACACAAGTTAAGTCGGTTACTGGGCTTGCTTATGTGGTTGAGTATCTCGATGCAATTCGTGCAAAAATCTAAATAAATATAGCTGGCAAGCATTGCGATATGGATATCTGGAAGGCGACTAAAGCCGAGCAACATATTAAAACCATTACCGATGATTTTGTTCGTATCGTAGAAAGCCAACAGCAAATTGCGACCACTCGGATTGTCGACACTTTGGAAGAACAAGCCATTCTGGAATCTCTACTTGAAGAAACAAAACCACCGGTCTCGGAAGGAACTAAACATTTACACTATCTATTTTCGACGCCTTTTCGTTATCCACCTTTAAAGCATGGTTCTCGATTTGGTTCTCGCTTTGAACCCAGCTTATTGTATGGCTCTAAATCCGTGGAAACGGTTTTAATCGAATGTAGCTATTATCGCTTTTTATTTTGGAGTGGTATGAGTAAGCCACCAAAATCAAAAAAATTTATTACTGAACATACATTGTTTACAGGCCGATATTATTCCAAACAAGGCTTGCAGCTACAAAATAAGCCATTTAATGAGCATAGTAGTGTTCTTCGTGATGTTGCAAATTATTCTGATACTCAAGTATTTGGCTTGGCAATGCGCGAAGCAGGAGTAAGTGCATTTGAGTATCATTCTGCCAGAGATGCAAAAAAGGGGGTAAATATTGCCTTATTTACAGCTGATGTATTGCTTGTGAATGAACCTTTATATAAGACTCAGTGGATATGCAGCACGACGGCAAACAACGTGCGTTTTGTGAGCCGAGACGACAGCAAAGTCTATGGATTTAATATTACTGAGTTTGTAGTCGATGGTGTATTACCGTGTGCGGCAATATAGGGCTTAAATGATTAAAAGCCCTGCAGTAACATATCGGTTTTCAGAGACCAATACATTAAAGGTTCGACATGCCGATGCGGTGTTCATGACTTCTACGCCAATGCCAGCGAGTTGAAATGACTGTAGTATTTGGTGATTTGGGAAAGTGAGTGTTTTGCCTGTCCCTAATATTACAAGTTCAGGCTGTTGATCGATAAGCGGTTGGAAGCTGTCCAAGGTGAATTCGGCAACATCATTGTAAACCCAATCTTTTATAATTTGACTCGGTGTCAGTATAAAACTTCTCGTCATGCACTGAACGGCACTAGAACTTTCGAGCTCCGCTTGGTTGCCTGAAAGGGCGATATTGATTTCACCATCTTGATAGCTTTGAATGCTCAGTTTATTTGTCGTTTCTAGGTTAAATTGGGTCATTTTAAAAGTCTTCTAATCCTTCAATATATTGAAAAACAACGTTTTATGTTGAGGCCATTTTACGGCATAATGCGTCGTTTATTTCATTTAACATCAAATTAATAGGATATTAGTTGTGATTGAAGATTTTCCTCGAATTCAGCGTTTGCCTCCTTATGTTTTTAACATCGTTAACGAGTTAAAAGCTGAAGCGCGAGCCCGTGGCGAGGATATTATCGATTTTGGCATGGGTAATCCCGACCAGCCAACACCTAAACATATTGTCGATAAACTGGTAGAAGTGGCTCAACGTCAGGATACACACCGTTATTCCCTTTCTCGCGGCATTCCGCGTTTACGTCGAGCAATTTGTACTTGGTATAAAAACCGTTTTGACGTGGATTTAGACCAAGAAACAGAAGCGATTGTCACTATTGGCTCAAAAGAGGGGCTTGCTCACTTAGCTATGGCAACCGTTGGGCCGGGTGATGCTGTTTTAGTCCCTAATCCTGCTTATCCAATTCATCCTTATGGTTTTATCATTGCCGGTGCGGATATTCGCCATGTGCAAATGACCCCCGATAATGACTTTTTTGAAGAACTCGAAAAAGCGATTAAAGACACATGGCCAAAACCGAAAATGCTAGTGTTAAATTTTCCTGGCAACCCAACGACTCAATGTGTTGAATTAGACTTTTTTGAAAAAGTTGTAGCGATTGCAAAAGAACATCAAATTTGGGTGGTTCATGATTTAGCCTATGCCGATATTGTGTTTGATGGTTATGTTGCGCCATCCATTATGCAAGTCCCTGGTGCAAAAGAAGTAGCGGTTGAATTTTTCTCACTTTCTAAAAGTTATAACATGCCCGGTTGGCGTGTTGGTTTTATGGTGGGGAATCCAATTTTAGTGGCAGCTCTGGCACGAATGAAATCCTACTTAGACTATGGCATGTTTACGCCGATTCAGGTTGCTGCGATAGCTGCACTCGAAGGTCCTCAAGAATGTGTGGCTGAAATTGCAGAAATGTATCGTAAACGTCGCGATGTTTTATGTGAAGGTTTATGTGCCTTGGGTTGGGAAGTTGAAAAACCAAAAGCGACTATGTTTGTTTGGGCTCCGATTCCTGAAAAGTATAAATATTTAGGTTCATTAGAATTTACGAAGCTGTTATTGAAAGAAGCAAAAGTAGCGGTGTCACCTGGAATTGGTTTCGGTGATTACGGTGATGATTTTGTACGTTTTGGATTAATTGAAAATGAACATCGTACTCGACAAGCGATTCGAGGCATACGCGATATGTTTCGGATAGAAGAATAATAGATTTTATACATTAAAAGTTTAGAGGTTAGAATTTTGAAACCAGTAAAGGTTGGCGTTTTAGGTTTAGGTACCGTAGGAAGTGGAACAGTAAATGTTCTACAACGTAATGCAGATGAAATTTCTCGCCGTGCTGGTCGAGGTATTGAAGTAACGTATGCAACCGCACGTGACATTAATAAAAAACGTGACTGTGATACGTCAACATTAACGATCGTCGCTGATCCTAACGAAGTTGTAATGCAACCTGATATCGATATCGTTGTTGAACTTATTGGTGGCGACACTTTAGCAAAAGACTTAGTTTTAAAAGCGATTGAAAATGGTAAGCATGTTGTTACTGCAAACAAAGCTTTAATTGCAAAACATGGCAACGAAATTTTTTCTGCGGCTCAAGCTAAAGGCGTGATGGTTGCTTTTGAAGCTGCGGTTGCCGGTGGTATTCCAATTATTAAAGCTATCCGTGAAGGGCTTGCGGGCAATTCAATTGATTGGTTAGCCGGTATTATTAACGGCACCGGTAATTTTATTCTTACCGAAATGCGTGACAAAGGACGTGACTTTGCCGACGTATTGGCTGAAGCTCAAGAACTTGGTTATGCCGAAGCCGATCCAACGTTTGACGTAGAAGGCATTGATGCTGCTCACAAGCTAACAATTTTAGCGTCTATTGCTTTTGGTATCCCGTTGCAGTTTGAAGCTGCTTATACCGAAGGCATTAGTAAAGTATCTCAAGATGATGTGACCTATGCTGAAGAGTTAGGTTATCGCATTAAACACTTAGGTATTAGCCGCCGTACTAAAGATGGAATTGAACTTCGTGTTCATCCAACATTAATTCCAGAGCGTCGTTTAATAGCAAACGTTGATGGCGTTATGAATGCCGTGTTAGTTCAAGGCGATGCAGTAGGACCAACACTTTATTACGGAGCAGGAGCAGGAGCAGATCCAACCGCTTCAGCTGTTGTTGCAGATATTGTTGATGTAGTTCGCGTTTTAACAAGTGACCCAGAAAACCGTGTTCCACATTTAGCTTTCCAAGCTGATGCGTTATCTGATATCGCAATACTACCTATGGATAAAGTTGAAACAGCCTATTACTTACGTATGCAAGCCGATGATAAACCTGGTGTACTTGCCGATGTAACACGTATTCTAGGTGAAAAAGAAATTAGCATCGAAGCTATGATTCAAAAAGAGCCCTTTATTGATAACGATTCGGGGCAAGGTTCGGATAAAGCGAATATTATTATTCTTACTCATCGAGTAATTGAAAGTAATATGAATAAAGCGCTTAGTGAAGTGGAAGCGTTAAGTACTATTCAAGGTGAAGTGACACGTATACGTGTTGAGACTTTAGGATAAGAGTTAATTTACAATTTAAACAAGTTTATAAAGATTAAGATTTTGGAGAAAGTAAAATGACCATGCGTCCTCGTTATACCGGTTTAATAGATAGATATCGTGATCGTCTTCCAGTGCATGATGACACTCGTATTATTAGTTTAGGTGAAGGCAACACACCACTGATTCGTTTAAACAATATTCCACGACTCATTGGTAAAGATGTTGATATTTACGTGAAGTATGAAGGTTTAAACCCAACCGGTTCATTTAAAGATCGTGGCATGACAATGGCAGTAACCAAAGCCGTTGAAGAAGGTAGTAAAGCAATCATATGTGCTTCTACTGGCAATACTTCAGCAGCGGCTGCAGCGTACGCTGCACGTGCAGGTATTACCGCTTTTGTATTAATACCAGAAGGTAAAATTGCACTCGGTAAACTTGCGCAAGCAATGATGCATGGGGCGACTGTTCTACAAATTAACGGTAACTTCGATGTGGGTATGCAGTTAGTAAAAGAAGTAGGTGATGATGCACCGGTTACAATTGTAAATTCAATTAATCCATTCCGTTTACAAGGCCAGAAAACTGCAGCCTTTGAAATTGTTGAAGAATTAGGTTGTGCACCAGACTTCCATTGTATTCCTGTTGGCAATGCCGGTAATATTACAGCACATTGGATGGGCTATACCGAATACCATGAGAATGGCATCGTTAACTCACGTCCGAAAATGGTAGGTTATCAAGCCGCCGGTTCTGCTCCGTTTATGCGTGGCGAAATGGTTGATGATCCAGATACAATCGCAACAGCCATTCGTATTGGTCATCCACAAAGTTGGGACAAAGCTTGGGTTGTTAAGAAAGAATCAATGGGGTGGTTTGATGAATGTGTTGACGAAGAAATTCTTAAAACACAAAAAATGCTTGCGATGAACGAAGGTATATTCTGTGAGCCTGCTTCAGCAACATCACTTGCAGGTGCTTTAATGGATATTAATTCAGGTAAAATTCCTGAAGGTAGCAAAATTGTATGTACCTTAACAGGTCACGGCTTGAAAGATCCGGATACAGCGATTGCACAAAGCGCGCCTGTGCTAACTGTAGAAGCCACTCGCAAAGAAGTTACCAAAGCTATCTTGGATAATATGGCTTAAATAAAATCCGTCATACCAACGAAGGTGGGTATCCAGTTCATACAAAAGCTGTTTTTTATAAGCTAGATTCCCGCCTTCGCGGGAATGACGATTATTCACATTTTTCGTCTAATATATATAAGAGTTGTTAGTGGGAAAGTAGTGAAATCAAATACAACTAAATCCTTACGAAAAATTTGTCAACGGCAATTGCCTGAGACGCTCCCTGACTTTTTATCAGACTTGCCTCCAATACTTGCGCGTGTTTATAGCACTCGCAATATTCAATCGGCTACAGAATTGGATAACTCTTTAAAAGGCTTACTTCCCTTTAATACATTGATGGGAATAGACAGCGCCGTTAATTTATTAGTAACCGCGTTAGAATTAAATTCGGCCATAATGATTGTGGGGGATTTTGATGCCGATGGTGCAACCAGCACGGCGGTTGCTGTGCGCGCATTAAGATTATTCGGTCACATTAATGTTAAGTATTTAGTCCCCAACCGTTTTAAATTTGGCTATGGTCTTACACCAGAAATAGTTGATGCTGCTCAACAATCTAAACCTGATCTTATTATTACTGTTGATAATGGTATTGCGAGTATCGATGGAGTAGCACGCGCTAAAGAATATGGAATAAAAGTATTGGTAACAGATCATCATTTACCTGCTGATGAGTTACCCATTGCTGATGCCATTGTTAACCCGAATCAGGTCGGGGATGAGTTTGCATGTAAAGCAACAGCCGGTGTTGGTGTTATCTTTTATATTATGATGGCCTTACGTTCTGCCTTACGCGATAAGAAATGGTTTACTGATACGCGCCCTGAACCTAACTTAGCTGAATTACTAGACTTAGTTGCGTTAGGTACTGTTGCCGATGTCGTTCCCCTTGAGCATAATAATAGAATTTTTGTTGCGCAAGGTATTGCGCGAATACGTGCAGGAAAAGTATCGGCAGGTTTAAAAGCGCTTATTAAAGTTTCTGGGCGTAACAGCCAAAGTTTAAAAGCATCTGATATGGGATTCTCCATTGCACCACGTATTAATGCTGCGGGTCGACTTGAAGACATGTCGATAGGGATAGAATGTTTATTGTGTGATGATGAAACAAAAGCACTAGCACTTGCAACCGAGCTTGATGAGCTTAACCATTCGCGTCGTGAAATTGAAAGTGAAATGAAACAACAAGCCTTTCAGATTTTAGATGCTTACTTTGACAATGAATCCAATGCTAATAATGACGTGCCTGCTGCAATCTGTGTTTTTCAAGAAGACTGGCATGAAGGTGTTATTGGTATTCTTGCATCTAGAATTAAAGATCATTTTCATCGGCCGGTTATTGCGTTTGCAACATCAAAAGATGGTCAAGTAAAAGGATCGGCTCGTTCGATCCCTGGATTACATTTACGTGATGTTTTAGATGAAGTTTCAAAAAAACATTCTCATTTAATTGAGAAGTTTGGTGGGCATGCAATGGCTGCTGGCCTTACATTACAACAATCTGATTTAGCTGAATTTAAAATAGCTTTTATTAAACAAGTTGAAACGCATCTAACGGAAGATAAGCTACAGAATGTTTTATTAACCGATGGTGTTTTAACTCAAAATGAATTAAATCTTTCTATGGCTGAGCTATTACAAAATGCAGGCCCGTGGGGACAACATTTCCCTGAGCCCGTTTTTAATGGAAGGTTTGATATTATTACTAAACGTATCGTTGGTGAAAAACATTTAAAAATGGTTTTGCAGCCTCATCAACCTGAGGGTGGCTCAAGTACGACCATTGATGCTATTGCTTTTAATGTTACCGATGAAGAATGGCCTGTTGAATCAACTTGTGTAGATGCAGTGTACCGATTAGATATTAATGAGTATATGGGGAATCGGGCTGCTCAGTTATTAGTTGAAAATATAGAGCCTATTAGTATATAAAATTTGAGATGATCAATTAGAGATAACCAATTTGAGATTATTTAGATGCTAGAAATAAATGCAATAAAAACAAGAATAAAAGAAATGCAGCAACGTAATGTGGTGCTTAGGGGGTATCTTTGACTTTGATCTTAAGAGTGAACGTTTAATTGAAGTCGAAAGAGAACTAGAACTACCTGATGTATGGAACGAACCTGAACGAGCTCAAGAGCTCGGTCGTGAACGAGCAAGCCTAGAAAAAATTGTTCATGGTTTACAGGCTATTGAAGAAAGTTTTACAGATGCTATTGAATTACTTGAAATGGCTCAAGAGGAAGATGACCAAGACACTGTCGATTCAGTTCTTTTAGAATTAGCTGAACAAGAAGTAATTCTAGCCGACTTAGAATTCCAACGTATGTTTTCAGGTGAGCTTGATGAAAATAATGCTTTTTTAGATATTCAGTCAGGTTCAGGTGGTACCGAAGCACAAGATTGGGCTGAAATGTTACTCCGCATGTATTTACGTTGGGGAGAACGCAAAGGTTTTAAAACCGAATTAATGGAAGTTTCTGATGGTGATGTTGCCGGAATTAAAAGTGCCACCATACAATATACCGGTGAATTTGCCTTTGGCTTATTAAGAACGGAAACAGGAGTTCACCGCCTAGTACGTAAATCGCCATTTGATTCAGGTAGTCGCCGTCACACTTCTTTTGCTTCTGTATTTGTTTATCCTGTTGTGGATGAAAATATTGATATTGAAATTAATATGTCCGATGTTCGGGTGGATACTTACCGAGCCAGTGGTGCAGGCGGCCAGCATGTAAATAAAACAGATTCAGCGGTACGCCTTACCCACATTCCATCAGGTATTGTTGTACAATGCCAAAATCAGCGTTCACAGCATCAAAATAAAGATAATGCGATGAAGCAACTTCGTGCGAAATTATACGAAATGGAAATGCTAAAACAGAATGAAGACAAGCAAGCAATGGAAGATTCAAAAACAGATATTGGCTGGGGAAGTCAAATTCGTTCTTATGTATTAGATCAGTCTCGTATTAAGGATTTAAGAACGAGTATTGAAAGCTCGAACACACAATCTGTTTTAGATGGTGATATAGACAAGTTTATTGAAGCCAGTTTAAAGAGCGGTTTATAGGCTTAAAATTAAATAACGATAAAACAAGATCGTCATACCCGCGAAGGCGGGTATCCAGAAATATTAATAAAGCTGTTTTAAATGTTGGATTCCCGCCTTTGCGGGAATGACGGGGAAACGGTATAAATAGAGAAGTATTATGTCAGATAAAAACCAAAGAAATAATAGCCGGCAAGAAAATAATCAGCAAGCTAACAATGAAAAACCGGTTGATGAGAATAAATTAATTGTAGAGCGCCGCGAAAAGTTAAAAGTCCTTCGTGAAAAGGGTAATCCATTCCCGAATGATTTTCGCCGAAATGTCGTTGCAGGTGAATTACATGCTGAATATGGTGAAAAATCTAAAGAAGAATTAGAGGCGACACCTATTCGTGTGAAAGTAGCAGGTCGTATGATGGCTCAACGCATCATGGGTAAATCCAGCTTTGCAAGTTTACAAGATATGTCAGGTACCATTCAATTATACGTACAGCGAGATGATTTGCCTGAAGATTTTTATAATCAACAATTTAAAAAATGGGATCTTGGCGATATCATTGCTGCTGAAGGCACTATGTATAAAACCAATAAAGGCGAGTTATCGGTTAAAGTTGAAGATATCCGTTTATTAACAAAATCTCTTAGACCTTTGCCTGATAAGTTTCATGGTTTAAGTGACCAGGAAACACGTTATCGACAACGCTACCTTGATTTAATTATGAGTGAAGAGTCGCGTAAAACGTTCCAAATGCGATCTAAAATAGTGTCTCACATTCGCGATTTTTTAATCCAAAAAGATTTCCTGGAAGTCGAAACACCTATGATGCAAGTTATTCCGGGTGGTGCAACAGCAAAACCTTTTACAACTTACCATAACGCTTTAGACATGGATTTATATTTACGTATTGCGCCTGAACTATATTTAAAACGTTTAGTGGTGGGTGGTTTTGAAAAAGTCTTTGAAATTAATCGTAACTTTAGAAATGAAGGTTTGTCATCTCGACATAATCCTGAGTTTACGATGATTGAATTTTATGAAGCCTATGCTGATTACAATGATCTTATGGATATTACTGAAGCAATGCTACGCTCTATTGCTGAAAATGTTGTCGGTAATACTAAAGTAAAATATCAGGATGAAGAATTTGATTTTGGAAAACCATTTGATCGAATGACGGTAAAAGAATCTATTATGCATTTTAATTCAGATATTACTGAAGCCGAATTAGATGATATTGAAAAAGCAAAAGCGATTGCAACACGTTTAGATATCCCTCTAAAAGATTCGTATGGCTTAGGGAAAATCCAAATTGAAATATTTGAAAAAACTGTTGAACATCGTTTAATGAATCCAACTTTTATTACTGCATATCCTACAGAAGTTTCGCCTCTTGCTCGTCGTAATGATGATAATCCATTTGTTACCGATCGTTTTGAATTCTTTGTTGGCGGTCGTGAAATTGCTAATGGATTCTCAGAGTTAAATGATGCTGAAGATCAAGCTGAACGTTTTAAAGCTCAAGTAGAAGAAAAAGAAGCAGGTGATGATGAAGCGATGTTCTTTGATGAAGATTACGTTGTTGCATTAGAGCACGGTATGCCACCAACGGCAGGTGAGGGTATTGGTATTGATCGATTGGTAATGTTGTTTACCGATTCACCGTCTATACGTGACGTATTATTGTTTCCACATATGCGGTTGTAGTTGAAAAATATTAGGTTGAAGAATATTAAGTTGAATTGTTTAGAACTTATGTCGAAAGCGCATCTTTCATAGCTGCAATTTCTTCACTGGTTTCATCCATTTCAATTACATTAACATCTGCGGTTAGACCGAGTTTTTTAAATGCAGGTATAGTATTCCAGTCTATTTTAGTACAAGGGTGATCAGACCCTATAAGACTTTGTAGATTAGCCACAGTTATAACGTCGACATAATCAATCTCGCCGCCAGAATTTCTAGTTAAATCTTCGTGCTCGGCAGCAACCGCTACTAATTCGGGTGGGAAATTCCACTTATCTAAAATTCGTTGTCCAATTCGAGAGTGAGTTTCTGAGATAACTTTATCGAGTAAGACTTCGTCATTTAGTATTTCAGGTACATCTTCAACTCTACTTAGTATTGGTAATGCTCCAATGTCATGTACAAGACCACCTAGTAACGACATGTCTGATTTTAATTTAGTAAACTGGGATGTTAAGGCGCTGGCAATGGCCGCTACCTGTGTGCTGTGTTCCCATAAATCTCGTAATCGTTTATCTGTAGCGTCCGATGTCGCTTGAAACATTTGTTCCATAACAATACTGGTAACTAAGTTACGTACCATGTTACTTCCCATTCGTGTCACTGCAGATTCGACACTATCGATAGATCGTGATGTACGTAATAAGGGGCTGTTGGATACTTGGATGAGTCGAGCCGACAATGCCGCATCTGTAGCGATTACTTTACTTACATCGGATAGTGATTGCTCTTCATCTGCAAGAGCATCTCGAACTCTTAGTGCAACTTCAGGTAATGTTGGCAGAACCAAAGTGTCGTTGTCTAAGTCGTGTAATAATTTATTGATGAAATCTTCTGCTATTGCCTCGGACATTTTTCTACCTAAATAAATAGATTAACTAGATAGCTATATCGACCAATGTATTGTTATCTTAAGCACTTTCTTCATCTAAATCATAAGGTATTTCTAATAAGGAAATTTGAGGACCTGTTTTATCTACAAGGTGGAGCGGTTGATTATCTAAGGCCGATATCCGTAATACAGCTAAGGCATTACTGGAATTTAAAGAACTTGCTTCAATTAACACAATTTTGCCAACACTTTGTAGATTATCGCCACTTTCGTAGATATCAGTGCCAATTTCTACGGGCTCTGTGGTATTAACTTCGATCAAATATAGGCGTTTCTTGAGTTTTCCAAGGTATTTTGTTCGAGCAACAATTTCTTGGCCTGGGTAGCAGCCTTTTTGGAAGTTAACAGCATTTATGAGCTGCAAGTTTAGCATTTGGGGAACGAAACCATCTGACGTAGCGGCTAACACCTCTGGAATTCCAGCATTAATGCGTTGTAAATTCCACGCTGACTGTCCTACAGGCTGGCAATTATTCTTCAATTTTTCCCAGATCTCAGTCGAATTTGCCATCGGACCAAAGAGTTCATACCTTTTAGTCGAGTTAGGGATATTTTGGATACTAATATCATTGATAACAATTGATTCATCCGTGCCTTGAGGCATAGAAAGTGGGCCTAAAGCACTTTCGATAGCTAAAGCAGCATTAGAACCAGCGATGCCAAAATGGAAGTATTGTTCGGTCACATCTTCCATTGTCACATCGCTTCGCATAATAAACATTTTTAAACGGTTGAGTGTTTTATCCGCTATCTCAGTAGGTAAACTAAGAAAATATTCATTGTTTAGCTCGAAAATACGAAATACGGCTAATGCACGTCCTTTAGGACTACAATAAGCACTCATTTGAGTCTGATTTTCAGTTACTAGATTAATGTCATTGCTTAGTTGGCCTTGTAAAAAACTATTAGCATCGTTACCTGTCACTTTTATCAAGGTGTAATGAGATAAGTCAGAAAGAATGGTTCCTGTATTACTATATTCTATTTCAGTATCTTTAGAATTAAATTGGTTAACAGAGCCATTTTCTATTACCGCGCCTTGTTTCATTAAGTATGATTGCCAATCTTGTTGCATTTTTTTATTAATCCGTTTTATAGTAATCAATGGTTTGGGATGTTGAATAGTTTTTATCCAATTTTAAACAGCCTCAATTATCGTTTTCAAGATATTGAAAAGCTTTGATTATTTACTGGACGCCTTGTTGATTTGTTCTACACTTAGTTAATTAATGAATACTCAAAATACTAATAGACCAAAAAATCTAAATCTATTCAAAATCAGAATGCCGGTAACGGCGGTGGTTTCTATTCTACACCGAGTCTCTGGAATTGTACTGTTTTTGTCAATCCCTTATGTTGTGTGGTTATTATCCCAGTCAATTACAAGTCAGGCCGGCTTCAATTATGTACTAAATGTATTTAGCTCTGATTGCGGCAAGCTGATTAATATTGTTTTACTTTGGGCGATAGTCCATCACTTCTTTGCAGGTATTCGTTTTCTCTTATTGGATATCGATTTTGCCATTAGCCGCGAAGCAACCATTAAAATGGCCTGGTTGGTTAATGTTCTTGTTTTTGTAACTCTCGCATTACTCATATATAAGGTGGTGTTATGAGTTGGCAAGCACAAGGGTATCGAGCGTGGTTTGTACAACGTTTGTCAGCAATTTATTTGTTAGGTAGTCTGTTATTTATTGTTGGTTTTCTTTTTGTTAATCCCGTTCATTCTTATGAAGATTGGCGCAGTCATTTTTATTCACCGATTACCAATATTCTTGTTTTATTATTTTTTATCGCCATCATGGTACATGCGTGGATTGGTATTCGCGATATTGTTATTGATTATGTTCACTTTGCCATTGCACGGCTAATTATTCTTATATTGTTAATGACCACTTTAATGGGCATGACAATCTGGACAACTTATATTTTATTTACACTGGTGGAACTTTGAGTATACCGATTCGAAAATTTGACACGTTGGTTATTGGTGCTGGCGGTGGTGGTTTAAGAGCAGCTTTACAATTAGCGCAGGCCGATGCCAAGGTTGCCGTTGTTTCAAAAGTTTTTCCTACGCGTTCACATACTGTAGCAGCACAAGGCGGCATGAATGCAGCACTAGCAAATGTACTACCTGATAGTTGGCATTGGCATATGTATGACACCATAAAAGGTAGTGACTTTCTTGGTGATCAAGATGCAATTGAATATATGTGCCGAGCAGCATCGCATTTAGTGATTGAATTGGAACATCAAGGTGTTCCTTTTTCACGTTTAGATAACGGTAAAATTTATCAACGACCATTTGGTGGTCAGAGTCAAAACTTTGGTGGAGAACAAGCTGCACGAACATGTGCCGCAGCTGATCGAACTGGGCATGCTATCTTACATGCCTTATATCAACAAAATATTAAAGCTAAAACACATTTCTTTGATGAATTTTTTGCAATTGATCTTATTAAAGACCAGAGTGGTTTTATATTAGGTGCCCTTGTTTTAGAAATTGAAACAGGCGAGCCATTAATAATCGAAGCGAAAACTACCTTGTTAGCAACGGGTGGAGCTGGTCAATTATTTAGAACAAATACGAATGCACATATTAATACCGGTGATGGTTTAGCAATGGCTTTACGTGCCGGCATTCCATTAGAAGATATGGAGTTTTTCCAGTTTCATCCAACCGGTATTGCCGGACGTGGCATGTTGATTACTGAAGGCGCGCGTGGTGAAGGTGGTTATTTAGTTAATAAAAATGGCGAACGTTTTATGGAGCGTTATGCACCTCATGCAAAAGATCTTGCGAGTCGTGATGTTGTTAGTCGATCCATTGCAACCGAAGTTAGAGAAGGACGTGGCTGTGGAACTAATGGCGACCACGTTAAGTTAAAGCTTGATCACTTGGGTAAAGACGTTTTAGAAAAACGTCTTCCCGGTATTTGTGAAACCAGTCGAACTTTTTTACATATCGATCCAGCAGAAGAATCTATTCCTGTTTTCCCAACAGCGCATTATACAATGGGTGGGATCCCAACGGATCGTTATGGTCAAGTTGTTGTTCCTGTTGATACTGGTGAAGAAGCGATTCCTGGTTTATATGCCGTTGGTGAGTGCGCTTGTGTTTCTGTTCATGGTGCAAATCGTCTCGGTGGTAATTCACTTCTTGATATTGTGGTATTTGGTCGTGCAGCCGGTAATCATATTATAAAATACTTAAAAGAAAATCGTTACCACCGTGCAATAGATGAAGCGAGTGTTGAAAAAGCAATGGCACATCTACATCGCTGGGACCAAAAAGGAGAAGGTGAATCTGTTCCTAAGTTGAGAGAAGAATTACAAACTATAATGGAACAAAATTGCAGTGTTTTTAGAACCAAGGACGTACTTCAAGAATGCTTAAATGAGGTATTACAAATTGAAAGTCGTTTGCAAAATGTTCGTTTAAAAGATCACAGTAAAGTTTTTAATACTGCGCGTATTGAAGCAATGGAATTAGAAAACTTAGTTGATATTGCTGTTGCGACTGTAACAGCAGCTTTAAATCGAGAAGAAAGTCGAGGCGCACATTCAAGAATCGATTTTCCAGACCGAGATGATAAAGATTGGTTAAAACATTCTCTATTTTATAAAGAGGGTAGACGACTCGAATACAAACCCGTTCGTTTAAAACCAATGACGGTCGAAACCTTCCCTCCTAAACCTCGTGTTTATTAAGATGAGTATCAAAATATGACATCGAACTCTCTCAATACAACGAGCATGCGTTTCAAGATTTACCGTTATAATCCGGAAAACGACCAAGAACCGTATATGCAAGACTTCGTCCTAGATAATGTCACCGATGACATGATGTTAAGGGATGCCTTGCTTAAATTAAAAGAAACAGATGAATCGCTTTCGTTCCGCCATTCATGTGGTGAAGGCGTGTGTGGTTCTGATGGAATGAACATAAATGGTAAAAATGGCTTAGCTTGCTTAACTCGAGCAACCGAATTAAAACAACCCGTAGAGATTAGACCCTTACCCGGTATGCCGGTAATTCGTGATTTAATTATTGATATGGGCCAGTTCTTTCATCATTACCGCTCAATTAAACCTTATCTTACCGTTCATGATCCCGTACCTGAAGTTGAATACAAACAAACACCTGAACAGCGCGAAAAAATCGATGGTCTCTATGAATGTATTTTATGTGCATGTTGTTCAACATCATGCCCATCTTTCTGGTGGAACCCGGATAAATTTAGAGGGCCTGCTGCATTATTACAAGCATATCGTTTCTTAGCTGATTCTCGTGATCAAGATACTCCAAGACGTCTAGCTGAATTAGAAGGGCCGTATAAATTATTTAGATGTCATTCCATTATGAATTGCGTGAATGTTTGTCCGAAAAATTTGAATCCGACTAAAGCCATTAACGGAATAAAAGAGATGATGCTTCGCGACATGTTTTAACTCACGAATAGCGAGAAGGCAGATTACGGCGTTGAAAGCAAAAATTTTAAATACTCATTTACTAGTCGTAAACTCCGTTTTAAAATTTTTACTTCCGCCTTGTACTCTGCCTTCTCGCTATCCGTGAGATGTTCTATTAATTAAGTTGTCATTCACTGGTAAGCTGTATTTTGAATTGAAACCGTCATTCCCGCGCAGGCGGGAATCCAGAAAATTATAATTAGGCTATTTAGAAAAAATGACTAATACCGAAGTTCAAAATTCAGAACTATCCCGCTTACGCTGGCAGTGTCGACGTGGTATGTTGGAGCTTGATTTATTTCTAGAAAGTTTTATGGATAAAGCTTATATGCAACTAACAGATAAGCAAAAAAAAGATTTTTCTAATTTGCTTGAAACGCCTGATCAAATGTTGCTTGATTATTTAATGGGGCGAGTTATTCCCTACGATAAGGATATCGCAGATGTCACAAAACAAGTTCGTCTTGCTACCGGTTCTATCACTTAAACGTTCTAAAACGTTCCTTGGTCTTATTGTTTCCTTACATTTAATGTCTTTAATAAGTGTAATGTATTCAATTTATTTTCACTTGAGTATTAATATTTTCCTTGGATTTTTAATCATTTTTAGTTTTTATTATTATATTTTGTATTATCAGAATATATCAAGTATTAAAATGATTAAGCATCGAGTGGATGGGATGTGGATTTTGGGTTATGAAAAAAAACCGATACTCGTTTCTATTGAACCTGATTATATGATTACAGAATGGTTTATTATCTTACGGTTTAAGATTGGCCAGTCACAAAAACGTACAATACCGATATTTAAAGATATGTTGTCAGTAGATTCGTTCAGGCATTTACGAGTAGTTTTGCCATATATTTTAAAAGAAGGTAAATAAAATATTTTTATTATCATTATAAATATTCTCGACTATTTTTGAATTAATTCGATTCATGTTATCCGATTGTTTAAGAGAGGTGAAAGTTTGACCATATTTTAGGTTGTTAAAGTCTAAGTGTGTCATTCTGCTTTCAAACATAAGCGGATAAGAAGCATTATCTAATATAGCGCTGTAATGTTTCTTAAATTATCGATTTCAAGCAATTTAGCCAATCTGACTCTTTATACTGAAAGCTGACCTTTGGCCTCATATCATGATAGGTCAGAGCCGACCCAAAGCGGACTCTTCTATATAGGTCGATTTTTGACCGTTTCATGTTGAAAGCTGATATTGAAAATTAGCCTATATGGTACTGAGATTAGCTAGATGGCGGGTATTCGATTATGCATAATTAATTTGATAACATCGCTCAAAGCATAGTGATGAATTATTTCCTTTGTTAATTAAGTAATGTAATTACTTTACATAGCCAAATCAGGTAAAGATTAAATGAAAAATGATGTAGTGAAAAGTATTTATGATTACTTACGATTACACGATGTTAGTATTGATGATATTTCAGATATTGATACTTCATTTCAAACAAACCCTACTCTTATTTTAGGAAATATATTTAAGGAAAATATTTTATATTGCGACTCAGAAATTGTCGATTCTGTTTCTATTTACAAGTGGCTTTTACTAAAACACGTGGAATTAACTAAAGGTGAATGGGAATTATCTAAACTTGAGATTGTTGACCATGATAAAGATGAGCGTTGCGGGTATGATGAAATTATTCTTAAGTTCAACTCATTCGGTGACTCTATTCAATTAACTATATCGGATATTGATAGTGATTATATTAGCCCCAATTTTTTTGATAATTTGAATTCTTTCTCAAGTAAGTATCTAAAAGGAACATTTAAATTACTTGAAACTTTAGATCAAACCTTAGCCATTATTTATCTATATGGAAATGTCTTAGATGTTGTAAATAGTCTATTAAAATCAGAAGAGCTTGCCCGCGCTTTGTGTGCTGTTGGGAATTCAGAGTATCTCTCAGTTGTTTACAATAATTTAGGTGATGTTCCAAGCGAGCTATGCCAACATTTTGGTGTTGAATTATCCGATAAGGTAATAGATCAAGAAGAGACGATTTTAGAAGATAACGAATCTATAGAGACTGTTGATGATGAAGCCCCTGATTCAATTAACCAGCGATTTTTAGATCATGTATACAAAGGAAATATTGAACTTACAAAAAATGACTTACATGAGGGGGCTGATGTTGATTTTATGGATGACATCTATGGCGGCCCACCGATTAAAATTGCTGTAGAACAAAATAATTTTAGCATCGTGAAATTATTAGTAGAGCATGGAGCCGATGTTAATAAAAAATCCTATTACAGTGCGTTATCTTTGGCTGCACTGATTAATAAAAACGAAGAAATAACTAAGTACTTATTGAATCATGGAGCTAACCCAAATAGCTACTTGCATTCAGCTTCTATACTAAATCATGCCTGTTATAATACTGACCCAGATACAGAAAAAGCTATCCCTTTAACAGAAAATGATGTTGAAATTGTCAAGTTACTTTTGAATGCTGGTGCAGACACAAATGGCAATCGAGGGGATTGCCCTCCATCACCAATTAACACACCAATAAAAGCAAATGATTTAAACATAGTCCAATTATTACTGAGCCATGGTGCAAAGTTAACAACAATGCCCGTCTTAGTTTCAGCCATATACTGTACAGAGCAAGGCAACCATGAAATGTTAAAGCTTTTATTAGAAAATGGTTGGAAGCCAACTCCTAAGAAAGCTAAGGATAAGTATCCAGCATCTCCCCTTAATTATGCGGTTGCTAGCGGATTTATAGATATTGTTAAGTTACTAATTGAATACAAAGTAAACTTGAATTATGTTCCAAATTATTGTCCGAACGACATGTATACATCTAGTTGTCATGAAATACATCCTGTGTCATTAGCAATAAAATCAAACCAATATGAAATCCTTGAACTTTTATTGAAAAACGCTGCAAGTCCAGATGGGAGTATAAAAAGAACGTCAATTTATGATGTATCCCCGATTATTGTGGCGGCAAGCAAAAACGACTTAATTGCTTTAGATTTACTTTTGCAATACAAGGTTGATGTAAATAAGTATAATTTTAGTATAATTGGAGAGTTTATTAATTTTTCAAACCAGACTGCATTGGATATTGCTATAGGAAAAGGGCATTCAGAAATGATAAAAGTTTTAAATGAAAACGGAGCCGTTAGACGTGAGGCTTTATGATATTATTTAATAACATAGTGTTGAGATAGAGTATAAGTCGTCATTATTTGACTGAGTCTTTTTTCTCATGTGGTAAGAAAGAGTAACAAAGTAAATTTTCTAATATCGGTATTTAGCATTTTATTCTACAGAGTTGTGGCTACGCAGTTTATTGCGTGTATTAATTAATGTCTGCTCTTATTATAATCAAATCATTAACTAAATTATTACGAGTGACAGATAATAGTCGTTCTAAGCATTATGGATGTCTTTACAGAATGACTGCTTCCTGAGAAGCTGCCTCTTTCAACTTATATTTTTTCAACTAGATAAGTCCATGCAAAAGTTTTAATTACAGCTATAAAGAATATGCTTTTATGTCCGCTTATCCACCATAACGGATCTTTTATGTCCGCTTCAAATCTTGTTATCTAAGTATTAAAGAGAATTGTAGATCTTACTTAAACAATTACTTCGGTTAAAATATCAACGTCACTATTGGTTTTATAATTAGGTGGGGTAAGAATAGTATTGATTTTCTCTTTCGCTGTTTTAGGATGATCGAGTGTGTAGTGTAAACCACGACTTTCTTTGCGTTGAATGGCCGATTCAATTATTAAACTTGCGGTGTCTGCAAGATTCCTTAATTCGATTAAATCATTTGTTATGCGGAAATTACCGTAGTAATCGGTTATTTCCTGTTTTAATAAATTAACACGACTTTGAGCTCGTTTTAAACGTTTGTCGGTTCGTACTATTCCAACATAATCCCACATGAACCTGCGCAGCTCATCCCAGTTATGGGTTACTACAACTTCTTCATCTGAATCGGTTACGCGACTTTCATCCCATTCGGGGAGTTTTTCTGGTATCGGAATATCTTTTTGTTGTTTTATATGATCACTTGCAGCTTTTGCAAAGACCAGACACTCGAGTATCGAGTTACTTGCCATTCTGTTTGCGCCATGAAGACCTGTAAAGGCCACTTCACCTATGGCATATAATCCTGCAACGTCTGTTTGACCATGTTGGTTCGTCATTACACCACCGCAAGTGTAATGCGCAGCGGGTACAACGGGGATAGGTTCTTTCGATAGGTCAAACCCAAAGGTTAAGCAACGCTCATAGACTGTTGGGAAATGCCGTTTAATAAAATCTATCGACTTATGTGAAATATCTAGCAATACGTTCTCTGCACCGATACGTTTCATTTCATGATCGATTGCGCGTGCAACGATATCTCGTGGTGCAAGTTCGGCTCGTTTATCAAATTTTTTCATAAACTCTGAGCCGTTCGGTAGCAATAATTTTGCACCTTCACCACGCAGTGCTTCGGTTATAAGAAACGACTTTGCTTCGGGGTGATAAAGACAAGTTGGGTGGAATTGGTTGAACTCCATATTGGCAACACGGCAACCTGCACGCCAGGCCATTGCAATTCCATCACCCGTGGCAGTATCTGGGTTTGTTGTGTAAAGATAAACCTTACTCGCTCCACCATTGGCTAAGATAACAAATTTAGCGTGAAAAACTTTAACGTTGCTACTGTTGCGATCCAGTACATAAGCACCTAAGCAACGATTATGTTGACGTTTTTCAACGGAGGTTTTAACTTTGTTTTGAGTTATTAAATCAACCGCTATGTGGTGTTCTAATATTTCGATGTTTTCATGCTTTTTTGCCATTGTAGCTAAAGATGTTTCTACAGCACGTCCGGTCGCATCAGTTGCATGGATAATACGTCGGTGACTATGGCCGCCTTCGCGGGTTAAGTGGTAAGAGTCGGTATTTGTACCTGCTTCGGTTCGTGTGAACTTAATCCCCTGGTCAACTAGCCAGCGAATGCTCTCTTTACCATGGGAGACGGTAAAATGGACAATATCAGGGTTACATAAGCCTGCACCTGCATCGAGGGTGTCGTTGGCATGTGATTCGATGGAGTCATCACGATCGAGAACGGCGGCTATCCCTCCCTGAGCGTATAAAGTACAGCTCTCAGTTAAAATTCCTTTTGTAATCAATTGGATACGGTGAGTGTCGGCAAGTCGTAAAGCTGCACTAAGACCCGCTGCACCACCACCAATAATGAGAACATCAGCATTGAGGTGTTGCTGATTATTTGTAAGTGATTTCATGATATTTTTAATGTTCATAAGCCAATCATCCCGTTTTATGGGCTAACTGGCAAGATTATTAGCTCAATTTCTTGGACTAAGGCATTAAAATGGATAGTTAGACTAGATATGTAATAGAATGCCAAGATATTGATTTACAGCAAACTTTAAATGATAAATACAATAAAAAAAATAATGATTGGCCGAACTATGATCACAATTACTGGTCATATTACCAGACAGCGAACACCCTTCAATTATGTTTGTCTGGAGAGTAGTTAGATGTCTGACAAAGCAGCGGATCAGCAACTTGTTGAGCGTGTTCAAAAAGGTGATAAACGTGCGTTTGACTTGTTGGTAATTAAATATCAGCAACGAATTATGAACGTAATTTCCCGCTTTGTTAACGACCATGCTGAAGTACAAGATTTAGCGCAGGAAACTTTTATAAAAGCTTATCGTGCGTTACCAAATTTTAGAGGTGATAGTGCTTTTTACACTTGGCTCTATCGGATAGGGATTAATACGGCTAAGAATCATTTAGTCGCAAGAAGTCGACGACCACCGAGCGGTGATATAGATGCGACAGAAGCTGAGTATTATGATGGAGAATCGTCATTAAAAGATCAGGCATCACCGGAACGAATCGCACTAACGAATGAAATAGGTGAAATGGTTTTCAGTGCTATTGAACAATTACCGGAAGATTTGCGTATGGCGATTACACTACGTGAGTTAGAAGGCTTAAGTTATGAAGATATTGCCGAAGCAATGGACTGTCCCATTGGTACGGTGCGTTCAAGAATTTTTCGGGCTCGAGAAACAATTGATTTAAAACTTAAACCTTTGCTTGATGAAGCCGATAGTAAATAAAACCATAGATGTAAATGAAGTATAGAACTTTAATGCAATGAAACGTGAGAGAAGTATTATGAGCGATTCTAAAACTGAACAATTAAATGAAAAAGTCTCGTCTTTGCTTGATGATGAACAAGTGCTTGATGATGCCTTATTAGATTCATTAACAAATAATGATGAAACAAAAGCTAAGTGGACGAGGTATAACCTTGTAAGCGATATTATAAACGATCGTGATCACCACAAAGTTGACAGTAATTGGTTCACTGAATTAAGCGCTCAACTTGATAGAGAATCAACTATTTTAGCACCACGTGTTTCTCGTACCTTTACTCAAAAAGTTGTTAAGCAAGTATCTGGTTTTGCTGTTGCGGCGACAGTTGCAACAGTGGCTATTCTTAGTGTGCAACAAGCGCAATTTTCAGAGATAGATAATGCTACTCAATTTGCAACGGGCATTAGTCAGTCTACTATAGCTTCAGGTGATATTCAGCCTGTTACATTGCGTTTGAATAAAGCAAAAGAATCTAGATTAAGCGGTTATCTTGTAAATCATTATGAATATTCAATGACTGGTAAAATGCAAGGCGTTATGCCTTATATGCGTATTGTCAGTGTTACTCCTGCTGAACGAATTGTACATGAAAAATAAGTCTTTAATATTAATCCCAAGTTTAGTCTTTTTTTATCTAAGTAATGCTTTAGCTGTCTCTGAAACTAAAAGCAATGGATCAAATGATGATGTTGAAATGTGGTTATCAAAAATGCACAAAGCTGCACACATGGTTAACTACAATGGTGTTTTTGTATACGGGCAGAAAAACAATTTAAGTTCAATGAGAATTATTCACAGTACCGATGGTACAGGTGAACGTGAGAGATTATTGTCTTTAGATGGAACGGGTAGAGAAGTAATACGAAATAAAAATTCTGTTACTTGTATTTTGCCAGATAGTAAGTCAGTTATGGTCGAAAAGAATCGACCCCAATCAGATTTTCCACCTGCTTTCCCTGTGAAAATCGACAAGCTATCTCGTAATTACACTTTTCACCTATCCGGAAAAGAAATGGTGGCAGGGCATTCTGCTCAAAAAATAATTATTCAACCAAAAGATCAGTATCGTTATGGCCATACACTATGGATAGACGATAAAACAGGTTTATTGCTTAAAACGCATTTAATGAATGAGTCAAGGCAAGCAGTCGAAAAATTTATGTTTACTCAAATTGATTTTATGAATTCAGTTCCAGAAAAAATGTTAAAGCCTTCAATCAGCGGTGAAAACTTCACTTGGTATGAGTCGGGTAAAGCTAAAAAAGAACATAGCAGTGTACCTAGTATCTGGAGAGTTAAAAATTTGCCCAGTGGCTTTACTGCTGACATGAATCGTAAACATGTTATGCCTAGAAGCGGTATTGCAATCGAACAATTAGTGTACTCAGATGGACTTTCATCCGTTTCTGTTTTTATTGAAAAACACAGCGATAAAAATGATCAAATAATTGGTGATTCAACGATGGGAGCCATAAACGCGTGTGGACGAGTTTTGAAAAATGGCATTCATGTAACAGTCGTTGGTGAAGTTACCCATTTAGCGGTTAAAATGATGTGTGATTCAGTTTACCAATTAAAATAACAATGATTGAACAAACCGCAAAGGTTCTACGTATAGATAATGATGTCGTAGTTATTGAAGTTAAGCGCCAAACCGCATGTGGTTCTTGCTCGGCTAAAGCAGGTTGTGGGAAGTCCTTGCTGGACAATGTTTTCAAAGTAAAACCATTATTATTATCAATAGCCAATACAATTGATGCCAAGGAAAATGACGAAGTTGTTGTAGGCTTAAATGAATCAGCTATTGTTCAAGCCTCCTTTTATTTATATTTTTTCCCATTATTTATTATGATAGTGTCAGCAATGTTAAGTAGTTTTGTTTTTTCTGATCAATATTCTGAAATACTTTCAATAATAGCCGCAGCTTTCGGATTATTTTTTGGTGGCTATTTATCTCGTATTATCTTAGAGAAGAAGGAACGAAATTCAGAAGATTTTTTTAAACCAATGCTGATAAGAGTTGTCCCTAAAAGAGCGATAATTGATTTAGTAGTTAAAAATATTTAGGAGATTTATTTTGTTTAAATTTAATATCAAAAGTTCTGTTGCCGTACTATTTTCTTTTTTCTATCTCTCTGCCGCGACAGCAATAGAGCTTCCTGATTTCACGGTACTAGTAAAAGACAATAGCCCCGCGGTTGTTAATATAAGTACTAAACAAAAAATTAAAGCACATAATAAATTACCTCATGGTCTGCAAATTCCGGATTTGCCTGAAGGTTCACCTTGGAATGATTTATTTAAGAAATTTTTTGATGAAAGAGACAATTCTAAAGGTTTTGATTCTCAGTCTTTAGGTTCAGGCTTTATTGTTGATGGTGATGGATATATTGTAACGAATCACCACGTTGTTAAAGATGCCGATGAAATTATAGTTCGCTTATCTGACCGACGTGAGCTTGTTGCTAAACTGATTGGTAGTGATGAACGTTCGGATATTGCATTATTAAAAATAGATGCAGACTCATTACCTGTTGTTAAAATTGGTAATTCAGAAAAACTTAAAGTTGGTGAGTGGGCAATGGCGATTGGCTCACCTTTTGGTTTCGATCACTCAGTGTCAGTTGGTGTTGTAAGCGCAATAGGGCGTAATAATTTACCAAATAGCAACTATGTTCCTTTTATTCAAACTGACGTGGCTATAAACCCCGGAAATTCAGGTGGCCCTTTATTTAACTTAAAAGGTGAGGTTATTGGAATTAACTCTCAAATTTATACGCGTACGGGTGGCTTTATGGGATTGTCTTTTTCTATTCCAATAAACGTTGCTATGAATGTTGTAGAACAAATTAAAAATGAAGGTCATGTTACCCGTGGTTGGTTAGGGGTATTAATACAAGAAGTAAATCGAGAGTTGGCTGAATCATTTCAAATGGATCAACCTCGAGGAGCAGCTATTTTAAAAGTTTTAGACGATAGTCCTGCTGCAGCCGCTGGTTTTAAAATTGGTGATGTCATTCTTAAGTTTGGTAAAAAAGAAATATATCGATCTTCTGACTTACCTTTAGCTGTTGGTACGACTAAGATTGGTAAAAAAGTACGCGTTAAGATTATTCGTGAAGGCCGTTCGAAAACCTTAACGGTTAAAATCTCAGAGTTACCAAATCAAGAGCAGCTTACAGAGAGTCGTCAATCCATTCAGAAAAGCAAGAAAAACAAATTAGGTCTAACTGTTGTTAATATTACTTCAGATCAGCGTCGTCAATTTGGAATGGATAAGCATGGCATTTTAGTTAAGGATGTTACAGAAGGTCCTGCAAGAGCGGCGGGCTTAAGAATAGGTGATATTTTGCTTAAACTTAATTATAAGGATATTAATTCTGTTAAAGAGTTTAAACAGGTATTACGTAATCTTCCTAAAGGGAAATCAGTGCCCGTTCTTATACAACGTAAAAAATCGCCTATCTTCTTAGCGATTAAGATTCCTAAGTAAATAAATTAAGTCTATTTGTTTCTATGGATAATGAAAAATATGAACTTGTGGTTTACACAAGAGATGGCTGTCACTTGTGTGACGCATTAATTGATGAATTAGGCCAATTTTGTCTTAATAATCCATATACTTTCAAATTAGTTGAAATTTCAGGTGATGAGCTACTTGAGAACCTTTATGGAACAAAGGTTCCTGTTGTCACTTTCAAAGAGGATATTTTGTGTTTTTACTTCCTAGACACAGATTTGATCGATGTTTATTTCGACAGGGGCAGAAATTAGGTACAATACGCGCCTTTAGCGGGTTATAAAACTGGGCATATTGGTCGGTTTTAAAATACAGAATTAATACTGAAGCGCGTAATCGCGCTTTTTTTATATTTATCAAGGTGTTATCGATTGTCAGACTTGTCCCATATACGTAATTTTTCAATTATTGCTCATATTGATCACGGAAAATCCACTATTGCAGACCGTTTTATCCAGGTTTGCGGGGGATTAAGTGAGCGTGATATGGAAGCCCAAGTCCTCGATTCTATGGATCTGGAAAAAGAGCGTGGTATTACCATTAAAGCCCAGAGCGTTACGCTGGATTATAAGGCTAAAAATGGTGAAACCTATCAGCTAAACTTTATTGATACGCCCGGCCATGTGGATTTTAGTTATGAAGTATCTCGATCTCTGGCTGCATGTGAAGGCGCTTTATTAGTAGTGGATGCATCTCAAGGTGTCGAAGCTCAGAGTGTTGCAAACTGCTATACCGCTATTGAACAGGGTCTTGAAGTACTTCCAGTGCTTAATAAAATAGATTTGCCAGCAGCTGAGCCAGAACGTGTAAGCCAGGAAATTGAAGATATTATCGGTATTGAAGCGCACGATGCGCTACATGTGAGTGCAAAGTCGGGTATTGGCATTGACGCTTTATTAGAAATGCTCGTAGAACGAATTCCGCCACCACAAGGTGACGTTGATGCTCCTTTACAGGCACTTATTATCGATTCCTGGTTTGATAGTTACGTGGGGGTTATCTCTCTGGTTCGGATCGTACAAGGTTCAATCAAAGCAAAGCAGAAAATCACCATGATGGCCGCGGGTCGAAATTATACTGTTGATCAAGTCGGTGTTTTTACGCCGAAGCGCACCCCAACAGACAGCTTAAATGCAGGTGAAGTGGGTTACATCATTGCTGGTATCAAAGAAATTGACGGTGCGCCTGTTGGCGACACAATAACGTCAACCGGTAAACCTGCGGAATCGGCTCTTGCCGGATTTAAAGAGATACAACCCCAGGTTTTTGCAGGGTTGTTTCCAGTTGAAGGTGACGATTACGAAGACCTTCGAGAAGCCTTGTCTAAATTAAGATTAAATGATGCTGCTCTGTTTTATGAACCAGAAACGTCTCAAGCATTAGGCTTTGGATTTCGCTGCGGCTTTCTTGGAATGCTTCATATGGAGATCATTCAGGAACGTTTAGAACGAGAATATGACTTAAATCTCATAACCACGGCACCTACGGTTGTTTTCGAAGTAAAAACAAACAAAGGTGATATTGTAAAAATAGACAATCCGGCTGATTTGCCTGACCAAGTTTATATCGCAGAAGTACGTGAACCTATTGTTACAGCTACCATTCTTGTACCACAAGAATATGTAGGTAATGTAATAACACTATGTATTGAGAAACGAGGGTCCCAAAAAGATATGCAATACTTGGGTAACCAAGTCAGCATCGTTTTTGAATTGCCGCTTAATGAAATCGTACTGGATTTCTTCGATAGGCTAAAGTCAGTGAGTCGTGGTTATGCGTCTTTAGATTACGAATTTACTCGTTTTCAACAAGCAAATTTGGTTAAATTAGATATCCTTATTAATTCAGAAAAAGTAGATGCGCTAGCCGTTATTGTTCATCGTGATAATGCTACTTCACATGGACGACTATTAACCGAAAAAATGAAGGAAATAATTCCTCGTCAGATGTTTGACGTTGCCATTCAAGCGGCAATTGGGGTAAAGGTAATAGCTCGCACAAATGTGAAAGCATTACGTAAAAATGTAACCGCAAAGTGTTATGGTGGTGACGTGTCTCGTAAACGTAAATTATTAGAAAAACAAAAAGCAGGTAAAAAGCGAATGAAGCAAGTGGGTAGTGTAGAATTACCACAGGATGCTTTTTTAGCTGTATTACATGTAGGAAAAGATAAATGATTGTAGATTTCTCATTAGTATTAGCGTTAGGCGCACTAATAACGGGCGTAATTTGGTTGCTAGACATCTTGTTTTTTGCAAACAGTCGCAGAGAAGATGATGACATGGTTGAAGATGGAGGACGTGAACGTGATGCGGCTTCAAAGGATACTTCAGAACCTTTTTTAGTCGAATATTCTAAGTTTTTATTCCCTGTTTTTTTTATCGTACTTATCTTAAGAGGTTTTGTTGTTGAGCCATTTAAAATTCCTTCAGGCTCAATGATTCCTACGTTAGAAATAGGTGACTTTATTTTGGTGAGTAAATTTAGCTATGGTTTGCGTGTTCCTGTTATTAACAAAAAGATTCTAGATTTAGGCAACCCAAAACGTGGCGATGTTGTAGTTTTCCGTTTTCCGGAAAATCCTAAAGTAGATTATATTAAACGTGTTGTCGGTTTGCCTGGTGATGAAATTGCATATCATAATAAGCAGCTATACTTAAACGGTGAGCTTATTATTTCAACCGAACTTTCTCGCTCAACATTTGGCTTTACAGAATATACGCGTTACGAAGAAGATCTTGTTGGTTTTAAACATGAAATGCAGGTGAGCTCTAATCCTGCTCATTTTGATTTAGTTACTACTGTGCCTCAAGGCCACTACTTTGTAATGGGTGACAATCGAGATAATAGTAATGATAGTCGAGTTTGGGGGTTTGTTCCTGACGAAAACTTAAAAGGTCGAGCCTTTGCTATTTGGATGAATTTTCAAGGTTGGAATCATTGGCCTAAATGGCAACGCATTAGCAGTATAATATAAATTATCTATATGTTATTACATTATTTAGGAGTGTGAGTGATGGTGAAAATACAATCAATTTCAAAACAGCACGGCATGACAACGATTAGTTTTTTATTCTTAGCTGTGGCAGCAATTATGATTATTTTATTTTTAATTCGTTTAGTACCTCTTTATATAGATAGTGCTAGTGTTGAATCAGCGGTTCAATCAATGGCATCTGATGTGAAAATGAAAACAGCAGGAACTAAAGCGTTAAAAAAATCCTTGCTGACGAAATTTAATCTTAACTCGGTTTATTCAGTTACTGGTGATGATATTTATATTAGTAAGCCAAATGGTAAAACATTAATCGAAGTTGAGTACGAAATCCGTGAAAATCTTGTAGGCAACTTAGATTTTGTCGTTTCCTTCAAAAGTGATGTAACACTTCCTTAAATCGAAATGTATAGCACCAAGAAATTTTGCCAACTCATTGGTTATACTTTTAATGATATTGCTTTTCTAAACTTAGCATTAACTCATCGTAGCGCTGCCACTGAGAATAACGAACGTCTTGAGTTCTTAGGCGATTCTGTTTTAGGTTTGGTTATTTCAACTCAATTATTTAGTCAACTCCCTCAAAGTGACGAAGGTATCTTAAGTCGTTTGCGCGCAAGCTTAGTCAAAGGTGAAACCTTATCTGAACTTGCTAAAGATATTGGCTTAGGTGATTATATTCAACTAGGCAGTGGCGAGCTAAAAAGCGGAGGATTCCGCCGCGCATCTATACTAGCGGATGCTTTTGAAGCAGTTATTGGAGCTATATATCTTGATGGTGGAATAGAAGCCGCAACCTCTTTTATCCTTAGTCAATTTGATGAACGATTAGCTGAAATTGATCCCAATGAAGTGAATAAAGATCCAAAAACACGATTACAAGAATATTTGCAAGCACGAAATCAACCTTTACCTATATATACCGTTGTATTAATTGAAGGTAAATCACATGATCAAACCTTTACAGTTAACGGCGAAGTAGACGTTATTAAACAAGTTATTCAAGGTAAAGGAAAAAGCCGTCGTTTTGCTGAACAACAAGTTGCCCAAAAGATTCTGGATATTTTAAAAAAATGACAGCCGATAAAAATAATGATTTTCGATGTGGTTACGTTGGTATTATCGGTCGACCAAATGTTGGTAAATCAACATTATTAAATTATATTTTGGGTCAAAAGCTTTGTATTACATCACGCAAACCACAAACAACGCGCCATCAAATATTAGGTATTAAAACATCTGAAAAATCTCAAGCGATTTATGTTGATACACCGGGTGTTCATAAAGATAGTTCGCGCGCAATGAATCGATATATGAACCGTGCAGCAAGCAGTATTATTGACGATGTTAATGTAGTGCTTTTTTTGGTTGAAGCTGGCGTGTGGTCAGAAAAAGACGAATGGGTCTTTAATAAAATTAAAACAACAACAAAGCCGGTTATTTTAGTTGTTAATAAAGTCGACCAATTAAAAGATAAAAATGAATTATTACCTTTTATGCAAAAATTAAGTTTGATGCATTCTTATAAAGCTATTGTTCCTGTTTCGGCACTAAAAGGGAAATATATAGAAGACTTAGAAAAAGAAGTGGAATCGTTACTCGATATTTCTGATCCTATTTATCCTGAAGATCAGTTCACTGATCGTAGTATGAAATTTTTTGCTGCTGAAATTATACGTGAAAAGTTAATGCGGCAACTAGGCCAGGAACTTCCTTACGATTTAACGGTAATGATAGAGAAATTTGAAGACGTCGATGGTCAGTTGAATATTAACGCCGTCATTCTTGTTGAAAGAAAAAACCAGAAACTTATTATTATTGGTAATAAGGGTGATCGACTCAAAAAAGTAGGTTCACAAGCTCGAGTTGACATGGAGACAATGTTTGAATCTAAAGTGTTTCTTGAAATATGGGTAAAAGTTAAAGAAGGCTGGGCCGATGACGAACAGATGTTAAAGTCTCTCGGTTATACGGATGAGCTTTAATAACGTTTCATCAACATATCAAAGAGTTTATTCTCAACCGGCCTATATTTTACATACTTCGCCTTATCAAAATACAAGTTTGCTCGTTGATGCATTTACCGCCGAATTTGGTCGGGTACGCTTTGTCGCTAAAGGTGCCAAAAGGCTTAAATCATCCTTTGCAGGTAAGCTAGAAGTTTTTACGCCTTTATTGCTATCCTGGAGTGGAAGAGGAGACCTGTATACTTTAACCGATGCAGATTTTGCAAATTTCCAACAACGAACTTTTTTAAATGGTCAATTACAGTTGAGAGGCTCAGCCTTATTGAGCTCATATTACCTAAATGAATTGATTCTCCGATTTGTCACACTGGAAGACCCTCATACCGAATTATTTTATTATTACGTTGATACTTTAGATAAGTTACTGCTGAAGAAAAATATTGAATCAGTGCTTAGAATTTTCGAAAAACATTTGTTACAAGAATCAGGTTATAGTTTAGTTTTAACGCATGATGCTCAAAGCGGTGAAGAAATTGTTGCCGACAAGATGTATTACTATGCACTTACAGAAACTGAAGGGCCAGTATTGGCTCAGGGTGATTTAGCTAAATCAATGTTAGAAAGCATGTGTATAAGTGGCCAAACATTACTTGAGCTTGAACGTGGTATATTTTCTGGTAAAGAAACACTAAAGCAAGCTAAAATACTGATGCGCTCTATAATTTCTAAACACTTAGGTGACGAGCCGTTAAAGACACGTAAGTTATTTCAATCGTCAATATTATAAAGGTTATACAAAATGTTATTAGGTGTGAACATCGATCATGTGGCAACGTTAAGACAAGCACGTGGAACGATTTACCCGGAAGTCGTTCATGCAGCCGCTGTAGCCGAACAAGCAGGAAGCGACTCAATTACCGTTCATCTAAGAGAAGATCGTCGCCATATTCAAGAGCGCGATATTGAATTGCTTTCACAAACGTTACAAACAAGAATGAATTTAGAAATGGCAGTTACTGATGCTATGTTAACAATAGCTGAAAAATATAAACCATCTGATTGTTGTCTTGTACCAGAAAAAAGGGAAGAGTTAACAACAGAGGGCGGATTAGATGTTGCAGGCCAAATTCCTAAAATGAAAGATGCCTGTGTTCGTTTAGCAAATGCAGGTGTCCGCGTTTCACTTTTTATCGATGCAGATAAAAATCAAATTAAAGCTTCACATGATGTTGGTGCGCCAGCAATCGAAATTCATACGGGCCATTTTGCCGATGCAAAATCAAAAACTGAAGAAGATGCTGAGTTTTCGAAAATTGTAGAAGGCGTTAAGTATGCAAAAAGCTTAGGTCTACAAGTTAATGCTGGACATGGTCTGCATTATCATAATGTACAAAGAATCGCAGCAATATCTGACATTGAAGAACTTAACATCGGGCATGCCATCATAGCGCAAGCAGTTTTTGTTGGCTTAGGTCCAGCAGTAACCGAAATGAAACGGTTAATGGATGCTGTATCGAATAAGGTAAAAGTATGATATTTGGTATTGGTACAGACATCGTTAGTGTAAAACGAATGCAAGAGAATATAGATAAATTTGGTGATAAATTTGCTAAACGTATTCTTTCTGATGAAGAGCTAGAAGAATATCATCGCTATGCAGAACCTTCTCGACTTCTTGCTAAACGTTTTGCTGCAAAAGAAGCAGCCAGTAAAGCAATGGGTACCGGTTTCCGTGATGGGGTAACGTTAAAACAAATCTTTATTACGCATGATAGTTTAGGGAAACCCATTTTAAATTTTTCTGAATTAGCAAATGAGTTTTTAACAAATAACAAAATTATAGAAAGTCATGTTAGTATTTCAGATGAGCAGGATTATGCTGTTGCGTATGTAACACTAGTGAAAAGTATATAAGTGTTCTAGAGATATTATTGTATTAATTAGTTTTTACTCTGCCCCCTATTAGCCCAACTAGTAAGTAGAATGGGTTAACCCATTATGAAGTAGTGTTGCAAATTACAAACTTCGTCCCATTTCCCTAATTAAGGGTCCCTTAATTTATTGTAATGCTATTTCGATTAGTATAGGTTGAGTACATGCGATAGCATGGAAGTCTGGTTGCAAATAAGAATTAGAAAATAATAATATATGATTGTATTGAGAATGGAAGCGAGATCAATTGATAAACACAATTTTTGGTTTTCCCCCGACCAATTTAGTGAGTTAACTATAGATTTTAATATGCGTAATTAGGTATGAAACCTGATGTGGGATTTATATGCCTGCAATAAAATAATGGATATATGTATGAAAATGATACTACGTTTAGTCAGACCCTGTAAATATTTCTGTGTAACTGTTTTAGTTAACGTTTAAACATAATCGCTTAAACGGTCTTCAAATTCAATCATAAAACGATTCAGTGCTGATTTCCAATTACGTATTGGCATTGTCCATT